>Ga0187771_10000733_pt1 | contig 20595 bp, 13 predicted proteins | sample 0116_SJ02_MP15_1_FD_133139 | JGI IMG/M metagenome (GOLD analysis project Ga0187771, IMG submission 133139) | Tropical peat soil microbial communities from peatlands in Department of Meta, Colombia - 0116_SJ02_MP15_10_MG | ecosystem: Environmental > Terrestrial > Soil > Wetlands > Peat | place...
GACCATACTACGATATCTGAGAAATATTCTCAGGAACCTGCTCAAAGTTTACTTTTTTTGCGCTCGCGCCGCTCCATCCGCCGCTACAAAAATGAATCTGTCCCCAGGGAAAAGATGCTGGAACTTCTAAATATCGCCCGTTTCGCCCCTTCGGGACATAATACCCAGGGGATATCCTACCTGATCGTCGAGGGTTCCGAAAACCTGACGCGACTCCGTGAGATCGTTGTTGAGTGGATGATGGGAGCCATGAAGTCTTCGCCGGAATTGGCGGCCTATCTTAATTTCCCTGCCCTAATAGAGGCTCATGGAAAAGGAGAAGACCTGATTCTGCGGAATGCGCCGCTGTTGATCGTGGCTCACGCACCGGCAGACCTGTTACCCGCCCAAGTATCAACGGTGCTTTCCCTGGAATATGTTGAGCTATTCGCCCCCGCGCTCGGGATGGGCACTTGCTGGGCAGGCATTGCGCAAAGATGCGCACAGGCATTCCCCGCTTTCTCTCAGTTCCTTAAAATTCCGGCTCATAGAAACATTATGGGAATCTTGATGGCGGGCTATCCCAAATACAAGTACCGCCGTCTGCCCGCCAGAAACCCTTTAGATGTGGCATGGTTCAAGAATTGAAATGATAAGTCCCCAAGGTTCGATGGGTGAAAGCACCGTGGTGAATGCGATAGTTGAGCCCGAAATGCCACCGAACCTTTCAAGGTGAATAATTTTCGGGCATTCTCAGGCATAATGCAGGTTAACGACTCCTGTTGAAAGGCGGTGATTCGTTCCCTAATGGCCTCTTCCCTCTGCCAGCATCCGCGGCGTGAACTTTTCCCGGCAATGTGACTTCCTTTTGGGTGCAATCAACCGAATTTCGGAGTGCGGATTTCATGCCGGAAACCACCCCGATGGTCTCCACCTTCGAATAACCTTTGGGTAACGCAACTTAACTTATCTCTCCTAGGCCTTAACAAATGAGGCACCAAAATCCTTACAATTTCCATTTGATACGTTAATCTTCATTGAAATCAACGAGTGGCAAGCTATTTAAACTATTACCGCGCTTAGCGAGAGGTCGTTTCAACGGTTTGCCAAGCCAAATTGCTAAGACAGTAATTTAAGGAATCCCTAAAACATCAGTATCTCATCAGGCTTTAGGGCAGGCTATCTGCCCGACTTCCTACCCCCCAGATCCCCCTTGACATTTGCAGCATTCTCGGCATGATGCGTTAAGCTGCACGGCCGAATCCTACCTTGCCAATGGCTGCACCGGCTATGCTCCGGAATTGTACGTTTTCCAGCTTCCAATGCATTACGATGTTGCGCCCGGCTGTGGGTTACCGGTGAGGTTTCCTTTAACAGGCGCCTGAATCCGACTATTGCCGGGAGCTTTGCTTATTACAAGGGGGCTACAATGAAAAAGATATTGGCGTTAACGGGTATCCTTATCTTCCTGTTCGCGGGTATTGCTTGGGCGGCAGATAACACCGACACCGCGACCGGCTATCAGGCGCTCAAGAACAACACAGGTGACAACTTCAACACCGCCGACGGATATGAGGTGCTTCACTCGAACACCACCGGCGCCAACAACACGGCCAGCGGCGCAAGTGCGCTCTTCTCCAATACCACCGGCAGCGACAACACTGCCAGCGGCTTTGAGGCGCTCAGATCGAACCTCACCGGCAACAAAAACACTGCCGTGGGGTCAGGCGCGCTGAACGCCCAGTCATATGACAACAACAATACCGCTTATGATTCCCTCAACACTGCCGTTGGCTACCAGGCACTCTATTCCAATCAACCGAATGGCCAGGGTAACGACGGTTTATATAACTCGGCTTTCGGCTCGCTATCTCTTTACTCCAACGTAAACGGCAGCTCCAACACCGCCAGCGGCGTAAATGCGCTCTACCACAACACCAACGGCAGCTCCAACACCGCCAGCGGCGTAAATGCGCTCTCCGCCAACGACGGCAGCTCCAACACGGCCAGCGGCTACTCTGCGCTCCAGTCCAACACCACCGGCAGCAGCAACACGGCCAGCGGCTACTCTGCGCTCTGGTCCAACACCACCGGCTGGTACAACACCGCCAGCGGCTATCAGGCGCTTTACTCCAACACCACCGGCGGCACCAACACCGCCAGCGGTTATAATGCGCTCTACTCCAACACCACCGGCAACAACAACACCGCCGTAGGCTATCAGGCAGGGTTTTACGCCCCGGGCGGCACTGAGACCGCCACTACGGGAAGCAACAACATTTACATCGGCGCAAACGTATCTCCAGGGTCGGCTGCGGAAGCAAATACTCTAAGGATCGGCAGCAGGCTGACCGCGGCGTATGTCGCCGGCATATCCGGCTACAGTGTCCAGGGTGGAAGTCCGGTCTACCTGGATTCGAGCGGCAGGCTGGGCATCGGGTCGGGTGTAACCGGCCCAACCGGATCCACGGGGGCGACCGGGGCCACAGGCCCGACCGGACTACAAGGCATTCAGGGTCCAGCGGGGGCTAAAGGCGCCACGGGAACGACAGGTCCCACGGGAAATACGGGACAAGCCGGGCCGACCGGGCCGACAGGAAACGCTGGGGCAACCGGGGCCAGGGGAGCGACAGGGCCTCTCAATCCCAATGTCATAACCGATGTGGACCCATAATACGGCGATAGGCATAGATGCCTTCAATACTGCCAATACCGGCGAATACAACACTGCCAGCGGCGCTGAGGCGCTGCTATCCAACACCACCGGCAATCTCAACACCGCCAGCGGAGCAGGTGCGCTCTTCGAGAACACTACCGGCGGTTACAACACCGCGAGCGGAGCATATGCGCTCCACTGGAACTCTACCGGCGGTTATAACACCGCAAGCGGCAGTCAAGCGCTCGAATCCAATCTCACCGGCAACTACAACACCGCCAGCGGCGTAAGGGCGCTCTCCTCCAACTCTACCGGCTCAAGGAATACCGCCTTGGGCTACCAGGCCGGATATTACGCCCCGGGCGGCGAACAAGCCTCTGCTACCGGCAGCAACAACATCTATATCGGCAGGTACGTAGCCCCGCTGACATCGAATGAATCCAATACCATCAGAATAGGCAACAGCTCCGCGACTGAGACTTATATTACGGGAATACACGGTGCAACCTCCACGGGCGGAGTTGCCGTTTTTGTGGACACAAGCGGTCAGCTTGGCACGGTCAAGTCATCTCGTCGTTACAAGGAGGACATCGAGGACATGGGAGAGGCCAGCAGCGGCCTTATGAAACTCAGGCCCGTTACTTTCCATTACAAGCCAGAATGCGCCAACGGGCCACGCATCAGGCAATACGGCCTCATTGCCGAAGAGGTTGCCGAGGTCTATCCCAACCTCGTGTCGTACAACTCCGAGACAGGCCAGCCGGAGACAGTGTTTTACCAACATGTTAATGCCATGGTCCTAAACGAGGTGCAAAAGCAGCATAAGGAGATTACGGCCCTGAAGGAGCAAATCGAAGAGTTATCGACCTTGAAGGAGGAGGTATCGGCCCTCAAAGAGCAAAACAAAGAGCTATCGGCTTTGAAGGAGCAGATAAAAGAGCTATCGGCGATGGTTGGACAAAGCAGAAATTCCTCGGCCCGTCTCTCAATGCTCGAAGCACAGCGTAAGGAGTAAAGCGGAATTTCGTCACCGTGTAACATGGGCAGGGTCAGAGACCGCTCTGCCCCTTTTCATTACAGCCGAAGTTAAATTAACTCTCGTTTGTTGTAAGATTCCAATTGCTTAAAAGCTCAAGAAATTCGAATCATAATCTGATCCAAGCACACCCCCGGCACAGGGGTCCCCAGTGAATCGCTCCTCCCTCTTCATTGCAGGATGTTGTCGGGCAGCCTCACTCACGCAAAGTCTGGTGCTCCATGCTGCAACTTACAAACTGGTTCAAGAAGGTTGAAATTTCCGGGCAAAATCATGTAACCACAATCGGCCCGGTGATGAGCCGGGCCTTCATTTAAGGATGTCTCTTATGGCCATTAACGGTTGCCAAGTCGTTTCAGCCGGCGGAGACTTGCCATTCAGTTGAGTCTTCTTACGGGGGTTTTTTTTACTTTTCCGACCATCCAGCCGTTCTCCTTTAATAAACCCATTATCCTGCCACGTTCCGGGCGAAGGGTCCCCTGGGCGAGTGCTCTTTCATACACAGACCGGATGTGATCAAGGTTGGCCTGGACTATTTTGGCCTCCTCATGGGTAAGCCAGCCCTTGCGCATTCCTTCGTCGATCCTGGCCTGCTGCTTTGCGATCCTGTGTGCAATTTTCTTATCCTGGGCCAAAGCCGAAGTGGACAATGCGAGTGTGAGCACCACCATTAGAAACAAACTCGAAACTGCCGCTACTTTTCTCATTTCCCTCCTCACTTCCGATTTTAGCTTTTACACAAAACTAATTTCACCCGTTTCCTTCAAGCCGAAATGGCGCATAAGCTAATCGACCGAATGTTGGTTGGAATCGGATTTTTACCTAAAAATTCGCCCAAATTGTACGATTTCCCAAACTAACATGCAAGCGGTATCCAGTAAGTACCCAGAAAGCAAAAACGGCAACTGGAAAAGCTTTCTCCGGCTCAGTCCGGGCCTTCATTCAGGGCTTAAAAGGAAAGAGCCAAGAGAAGGAAAAATCGCCTGCTCTTGGCTCGCCAGGGGGTTGGGAACGCTATATGTCATACTCGGCAGAACGAAGATTTTTCCTTAGAGATAGATACCCGAACAAAGCCTACCAGAGAAAGGAGGGGTAGGCATGGGTGTCACAGTCCGACAAAAAGTGAAAGGCAAAGGAAATCCCTGGTGGGTTTTCATCGCCCACAACGGCAAGCGAAGCTCCCGGCAGATCGGTGACAAAACGGCGGCGGGCGAAAAATCGGCCTCACAGGGAACTTTTTTCCGGTCTCGCAGTTTCCTGCAAAGAGCCAGGTGTGTTACTTATTAACGAGGGTTACGAGGCTCGCCACAATTTGTTCCATACGTTTGGCCTCACTATTCATTTCCCCGGATGCCGAAGCCGATTCCTCGGCATTGGCGGCGCCTCGCTGCACCACGTCACTCATCTGGAGCAGCGTCAGGCTCACTCGCTCGATTGGCCCGGTCTGCTGCCGCGCCGCCGCACCAATCTCATCGATGTAATGCTTCACCAGCTTTGCGTCTTCACCCATCTCCTTGAATTCTTTCTTCGTCTGATTGATGAGTTCCGTTCCTGATTGAAGCTGTTGCAAGGTCTCCGATATGAGGCCCTGGGTATTCCCGGCTGCCTCGCTTGCCTTGGTCGCAAGGCCCCTCACCTCATCGGCGACTATGGCAAAGCCTGCGCCTGCTTCGCCTGCGCGGGCCGCTTCAACAGCAGCGTTCAGGGCAAGGAGGTTCGTCTGGAAGGCGATTTGTTCGATGCTTTTGTTGATCTTGGCCATCTCTTCCCCGGAGATCATTATGCGAGCCATGACCTCGACGGTCCTTCTGAGGGTTTTGTAGCTGTTTTTCATACCATTGTCAGTTCGGGCCACCATGTCTTCCAGCCTTTTCACGCTCTCTACATTGCTCTTTGCAAGCGATGCTATTTGATTCATGGCAGATGAGCTCTCCTCGATGGATGCGGCCTGTTGCGAAGCGCCCTGGGCCAATCGCCGGCTCGAGGATTCCAATTCAGAGACCCTTGCAAAAACCGTCTCAGAAGCGTGTGAGAGTTGTCCGGCCAAACCGGCGATCGGGCGCGAAATGCTGCGTCCGACGGCGACGGATGCCCCGGCCATAAGCAGACTGAAGAATAAGAGCGAGCCGAGGTTCCACCAGGTGCTGTCCTGCCATTTATTCCAAACCATGAAAAATGCGAACGTGATAAATATTAAAATGGGAATGCAAGCGAGGATGGTTATTTTCCGATTGATGGTGAGCTTCATGAAACACCCCCCCTCGTGTTTGCTTATACAGCTTGCCGCTTTGACGTTGGACCATGATTCCGACTAACTATCGGCATATATTGGCGCTTTCTGAAATAAATTGCCGCATACGAAGGGATCTCGACTTTTCTGAATAGAATCCAAGAATTATCATACGGCCCCGGAATTTTTTTGGTTCATCCGACAAATGGGTACCTGCGCTGATCGACGAAAAGCCGCCGAACTCCCCCTTCACAGTCAGGTTGAACAAAAACGGCGGGCGGAAGGAATCACCACGAAGATCACGAAGAGCCACGAAGAATATAGAAAGTCAAAAACCAACGTGAAACCTTTTTGCTTCAAAGAAGTGATGCAGCAAGTGCATCACGTCCTAATCGCATTTTCGCAAAGAGTTTGGTTAAGACCCCCACGAAGGGAGCACGGGCACGAAGAGCACGAAGATGGTGAGCCGTTGCAGCCGGAGCGCAAGCCCGGGAGAAATACCGTGGCAAGGGAGCCCGGACACCATAATCAACTTGAAGCCACTCGGGGCGGCCTGGCCGAGACACCGCAGCGTGCCCACGATGCAAACGAAGAAGACCACGAAGAAAGCTCTCGGGTACTCGGTTGCCGGAAGACCAAATGTTTCTTGCTTGTTCGGTTGTGAAATCTTACCATCTTGTGGTCTATCGGGTTGCCTGGAAACTTCCTTCGGGAAGAATCCGCCCGCAGTATGGAGTTGGATGCACAGCGCAGAAGTCGCATTATTTCAGTTAAGAAAACGTGCTCGTAAATCTAGAAATAAACAGTGGAGATAACAGAGCTATGAACGAAACTGTAGTCATCGTCGGGGCAACCTCCGGTATGGGACTGGCTTGTGCGCGGCGCCTTGCAGGCGCCGGCTATCGAATCATTATTTCCGGCCGCTCTCAGAATTCTATCGACCGTGCCTTGGAACAGATTAACGGAGAAACCTCGGGCTTTCCGCTCGATTTCACCGATACGGAATCAGTGAGAGTCTTTTTCAGCCGTACCGGATCGTTTGACCATATGGCCCTGGTCGGCAGTGGACAGGCCGCCTGGGGTCCGTTTGGCGACCTTAAGCTCGACGCGCTGAAGGTTGCGTTTGACCAGAAATTCTATGGCTTCTTTCTATGTGCCCGGGCGGGCCTCTCACAACTGCGCAAAGACGGCTCCATCACTTTTTTCACTGGCGGGGCCTGCCGTTCCGCTATTCCGAACACTTCCGGAGTGGCGGCGGTTAATGGCGCCATCCAGGCAATGGCTTTCACGCTTGCGAAGGAATTGGCCCCCACCCGCGTGAATATTCTCTCGCCTGGTTTGGTTGATACGCCAATGTATGATTGGATGACGCTTGATGAGAAGCAACAATTCTTTCAAAAAATGGGCGACCACGTGCCGGTGGGCCGTGTGGGCCAGCCCGATGAAATTGCGGAAGCGCTCCTCTTTCTCGTTCGCAACAATTTTACCACCGGCGCCATCCTTGATGTTGATGGCGGGAATCGACTGCATTGAGACTTTCTGACCAACATTGTCGGATGCATCAGTTTCGTATATCTCAATGTATTCCGGATATCACCGCCTTTCAAATTGTGTTAAGATATAGCAGTCGTTGCGGGTCCCCAAAGTGATGTGGGAGGCTAAAAGCAATATGCGTCAGCCGGTAATAGAGCTACTGAAATCTAAACGAGACGAAATCCTTCGCATTTCTGCAAAATACGGAGCAAGCAACGTGCGGGTTTTCGGCTCGGTGGCGCGCGGAGAGGCGGGACCGGAGAGCGATGTGGATTTGCTCGTTGAGTTGGAGTCCGGCAGGAGCCTTCTGGACCATGTAGCGCTGCTTCAAGACCTGGAAGACATGCTTTCGCGGAAGGTGGACGTTGTCAACGAGAATGCACTTCATCACTCCATAAGGGATAGAGTGCTGCGGGAGGCCACTCCAATTTGAAAGATCCGCTGCTCTACGTCATTCACATTCAAGAATCCCTGAAGAAGATTCTTATCTACACGCGAGATGGCCGCGACGCATTCATGGCTGACCCCAAAACACAAGATGCGGTCGTCCGCAATTTCGAGGTCATCGGTGAAGCAGCTAAGCGGCTCCCCAGCGAATTTACAACGCTTTACCCTCAAGTCCCATGGCGCAGAATGGCTGGATTTTGAGACATCCTAATCCATGCTTATGACCGGGTGGATATGGGCGAGATCTGGAGCGTCATAGAACAATATCTACCACAACTCCTCTCGGAGCTCGAAAGCATAAGAAGCAGAATCGAACCGTAACACCATGCCGAGGTTAAGGGCTGCGGCAGCCGGCGGCAGCCTGCATTCCCTGGTTCAACATATCGCCTTGGCCTTGAGAAATCAGGCGCTCAAGAGCGTTGCCATTTCCGAATCATTAATCAATCCCCCGCAGAGGGAAAGGGAGTTTTCAGTTCCGGCGAGACACAGAAGCTGTTTAAGGTGCCGATCGGAGACAAATTTCGGTTCATCCGGCAAATGAATACCTGCGGTGATCGACCAAAAGCCGCTGAGCTCCCCTTTCGCGGCCCCTCCCCCCGGCTTCGCGGGATTCGTGGTGGTTCCTCTCGCCCGCCGTTTTTGTTCAACCACGAAGGGCCTAGCGCTGCATAGCCGCAACCAAAACTCTTCACCACGAAGGGCACGAAGATCACGAAGAAAAAACTAGGTCTAAACTGCAACGATAACAGCAACTTACGAACAAAATCATGCTAAGAAAACAACAAGATGACGTGTAGTAGTACGAAGCACACGAAGATAGCAAGGCGTTGCTGCCAGGGCGCCATGCCGACGGAATTGCCGTGTACAGGGGACTCAAACACCAAAATCAACATGAAGCCACTCGGGGGGCCTGGCCGAGCCAGGGCAGCGTGCCCACGAAGCAAACGAAGAAGACCACGAAGAAAGCTTTCGGGTACTCGGTTGCCGGAAGACCCCAAATTTCCTGGGCATATTACGTACAGTGGCGAGATAGCTTGCGTTAGTACCGGCGATCTTTCCCTATGATTGTGCATCGGTTTCCGGTATTATATAAGAAGGGCAGCGGCGGCCGGGGATAAAGATGGCCTGCATAGCGCCCGGGACCTGAATGGGAACAGCATAAAACCGACCGCGCGTCGATTTTCGGGGGCCTCAATCGCGCCCCTCGTTTCCCTTAGATGCCGTCGTGGGCGACTGCTATGCTTAGAGGCATAATTTTGGTATTGTTGACCGGCTAAAACACGGTTTGTTTTTCTTCCATTTTGCGCGCGCAAAATACTTTTGCTTCCCTGTATCTGATTTTTATCCTTCCTGATTTTGCTTTTTCCATTCTTCTTCCGGATAGGTTTATGGTTTTTCTCCGCCGGGGAGGAAGGCCATGAACTCTGAGATGCCATGTGCACATTGTGGGCGCCTGTTTGCTCCTGATCCTCGTGTAAAGAATCAGCGATATTGCGGTGAGAAAGACTGCCAGCGCGCCCGCAAGCGGAAGTGGCAAAAGGAAAAACTCGCAACGGATGATGACTACAAGGCCAACCAGCGAGCATGTCAGATCGACTGGCATCGTCGACATCCAGGCTACTACACAAAATATCGCCGCGATCACCCCGATTGTCGCCGACGTAACAACCTCCTCCAGTCGTGTCGAAACGCCAAGGCCAGGGTGATTGCAAAAATGGACGAGTCAAAACCCGCTCCAGTAATCGAACCAGGAGCTTTTTACCTCCTCCCGCTGATTGCAAAAATGGACGCGTCACCGCAAAAAGTTTTGCTGATTCCGATGGTTAGGATCAGGGGGAGTGATTGCAAAAGAGGACTGGATAGCTTTGGATAGTAGTGTGGGCTAGTCTCCTGTGCCAAAGGAGCCAGCCATGATACACAAAAGACCTCTCGTCTTGCAGCGACTGCGTTCCATCCAGGGAAGCTTCGCCTATATCGAGCATCGGTTTTTAAGGGATGGGTTTTTCGGGGCTCTTTCTCACCATGAACTCCTGCTCTACTTTCTTCTTGTGATGGTTTCCGACCGGCAGGGACTTTCTTTTTACAGCTACGACAAGCTCTGCTCACTTCTTGCACTCAGCCTCGATGACTACCTGGAAGCAAGGGACGGACTGATCCACAGGGACCTTATCGCCTTTGACGGGACCCTCTTTCAGGTGCTCTCGCTTCCGGAACGGCCCGAATGGACGCCCTCATCCATCCTGAGAACCCCAGGGGATATGGGAAGAAAAGATCCCGCCACCATCGACAACATCTGCCGTAAGGCATTGAGGCTGAAACCACCCAAGGGTGACCGCCATAAGGGGAAGCCATGAAAGTGCGCCTCTCCTTTGATCCGTCCGCGTCCCCGAGCAAAAGCCCTTATCGGCTGGTGCTGGATGAAGGCCGTGAGGTGGACTGGGCTAACGAGTTCCTGGATGCCCAACGCCTGCGGGGGCTTTCTTTGCGCTCGCTTCGGGCCTATGCCTTCGACCTGGTAAATCTTGCACGCTGGCTTGCAGTTGCCTCCATCGAGCTATCCGGTCTCACCGAAGGCAAGCTCACGGACTACATCCATTACCAATTGGAGTATCAACCCCAACCCGCGCCTCGAACCATCAATCACCGACTTACCGTGGCCATATGCCTGTACCGCTTCCATCATGGGCGTAATATACCAGCGCAAGGCCGCAGCCACGCCTGTGCTTTCAGCCTGTCCCCGCCCTTCGGCTATGCACGACGCCGCAGGGTTCTGCGAAGACTGGGAGTCAAGGTACCCCGCCGCATCGTGGTTCCGCTAACGGCCACAGAGATCGATAAATTCTGGAGCGGTTTTCGCACCTTTCGCGACTTGAGCGTTGTAGCCCTGATGCTGTTTAACGGGCTGCGTTCCTGTGAGGTCCTTAACCTCAAGCTCGAAGACCTTCGATTCACTCAAAGCCAGATGCTCGTCCAGGGGAAAGGAAACCGGGAAAGATTGCTCCCCCTTGATTCGCAAACAATCAAGTTGTTCGAGAGCTATCTTAACATCGAAAGGCCAAAAACGAACTCCCGCTTTGTGTTCCTCGTTCTCAAGGGTCCAAACCGGGGTAAGCCTCTGACCCCCGCGGGGCTTCGGACCGTGTTTCGTCATCACCGCCGCCGTAGCTCCGTTTCGAAAGCCAATCCACATCGCTTCCGGCACACTTTCGGAGCCGATATGGTCCGGGCTGGAGTCAGCCTTCCGGCACTCATGAAGCTCATGGGCCATTCTCACATCCATACCACCATGCTATATGTCCATCTCTGTCCCCGGGATGTATGGCGCGAGTTCCACCGCGCTATTCAGAGCCGCGGTCGTCCGCCGCTTCCGGAGACGCTATGACCACAATACCACAGTGCACACTCGGGGAGCACTTCGACCAAATCATCCGTGCTTTGCCCCCCACCCTTAGACCGGCTACGATTGAGCACTATCGATTCTGTGCTGGTTGGTTTGTGCGCTACATCCACAGCAACTACACCGAACTTCGAACATTGGCAGAGCTTAAGCGTAATCCGCACATTCTCGGCTGGCTTCAAAGCCTTTCGGAAAGGAACCCGCCTTTTACCATCGGCACACGCCTGCAAATCGTCACCGGTGTGCGGCATCTGCTCAAAAATCTGGCCGACAACGGACATCGCGTTGACCAAAATATGATTTTGCCGCAGGACACTCAGCGCCAGCCGCCAACGCCTGTTTGCCCGGAAGTGGACAATCCTCTCGCTCGTCTTCTCAAGCACCAGTTGCATGCTTTGTCCGCAACCCTGAGACCGAACACTCTTGCCTACTATCGAGTCCACGCGAATGGGTTTGTGCACTACCTGCACCGTAACTACCCCGAAGTTGAGGCGCCCGCTCAGCTTCAGCGCAATCCGCACATCCTTGCCTGGCTCCGAGGTCTTGCAGAAAGAAATCCACCCCTGGCCAACGGCTCACGACTGCAGATAATCTTCTGCGTCCGGCGTTTGCTAAATGATCTTGCCGATAATGGATGCCCCGTTGCCGAGGGTCTGATTTTGCCGCAGGACTTTCCGCCTCAGGATCTATACCTGCCAAAACCTGTTTCTCCCGAAGTGGACGACCTTTTGACCCGGGAGTTACGCAAAACCGACGACCTGCTCTCCAATATCCTTCTTTTGATTCGTGCTACGGGGATGCGGGTCGGCGAATGCCTTAACTTGAAAAAAGACTGCCTGCATCACCTAGGCGGTGATGACTGGGCGCTCCATGTCCCGCTCGGAAAGCTCCATAACGAACGCTTGGTCCCGGTTGACGCTGAAGCGCGTAAAATATTAGATCGCATTCTCTGCATCCTTGGATCTTGCGTATCTACTGATCCGGCCACCCCCCTTTTTACGCTAAACGGCAGGAAATTATCTTACGAGCGGATGCGAAACGCCCTAAAAAATGTGTCGCAACGAGCTGACTGCCAACCTGTTCGTCCTCACCAACTCAGGCATACCTACGCAACTATGATGCTCCGTTCCGGTATCAGCCTTCCAGCTTTAAGGGAGATTCTGGGGCACCGCAACATACGGATGACAATGCGCTATGTCCAGGTCACTCAAGCCGATCTACAACGTGAATATCTCCTGGCGCGTCAGAAGATGGAAACAAGCCACCCAATACCTCAACTTCCAGGACTAACCTGGACAAAAAGCACCAGTACAATCTCAGGAATCTGCAACAATCTGGACGCAATCAGACATCAACTTGAAATGTACCGCCGTCAGTTGAACGATCAAAGTCGGGGTCGAAAACTTCAGCGTATGATGAGAAGTCTGATTCGCCTCCGCAGATCACTGGCCACTTTCCTCAAACAACAAAGTGGTACGGATTAGCCGGTCAAGGTATAGAAAATGCGGGTCTAAGCGCGCCAAACGGCTGTTTTTTCATGTCAATGTTTGGTTGTACCGGATTTAGCATGGTCCGACCCCAAACTTAAACATGGTCCGACCCCAAACTTAAAACTTTACCAAACTTTCAAAAGGACATCAAAATCACTCAAATGAAGGCAGGCACAAGGATAGCATGTGTCTAAGGTTTTTCCAGGTATACGTTTTACTCAGCCCTGAACATGACGACTGATTGTAAATTCCTGCAAGCAGGAGACCCTCATGTTGCCGGACATGTTCAAACCATTCGAAGAAAACCTGCGCAGGAAAATCCGCGAAGGCGAAGCTCCTTTCTTGGGACTTTTTGCGGACGATTTCAGTGATCAAGTCAGGAACTTCCTTAAGAGGCGGCTCGGCCAGTATTCCTCCAGTGTTGACGCTTTCATCAATGGGATCACTCAGTTTCCGGCGATATTTGCAAGCTACCTCATTATTTATGTAATGGAGGGATTCGGAGACGCTGGACATTTTGAAGTTTATTCACACATCGAGAAAGCAATTGGTACGGAGATAAGGCAGAATCAGAAGGAGCGACTCTGGCAACGCTTCCGGACTTCATGCCACTTCCTAGGTCTACCGGTGTCTCCCAGAACATCCGGCACCTTTTACATGGTAGATGAATACCTCCTTCAGGCCGGATTTCCTCTCCAATATATTCCTGAACTAGTGAGAAGGATGATCCGTTTAGGCAGGGATGTCGGTCTTCCCGACGATGACGATCCCGATTCGATCACTTTGTGGAAACAAAGCCTACTAGAGAGGCTCAGAACCCAGTTTTCAATCGTGGGTCGAGAGGCCATAGAACGAGATGACAAAGGTTACTACGTCCGTATTTTCATGAGGGTTCTGAAAGATCCAGCGGCAAGCTCCGGAGTGGTCGAGCAAAGGATCAGAGAGGCCATCGAGAGTGCAGAGACACCCGGAACTACTGCCAAGAGACTTTCTATCCCCCAGATCCTATTCAAGGATATGCAAATCGGAATATTACTTCCTGGGGGGCGTGAGAATGCTTGGGAAATCGACGTCGACGGGCAATTGTCATCTTTCAGGCCGCAGGAAGGGGACCGTTTTCTCCCGTTAGATTCGAGTCTGCCAAGGCAGGTGGAGGTGAGGGGATCGGGTTCTACATTGAGGCGAACCCTCTGGGAGGATGAACGCAATAACCGGCTCATTATCTTCTATCATCCTTCTGGAAGGCTTTGTAAAAGAACATCCCTCGCAGAGAAAGAAGTGGCGCTCGACCCGGGACGATATACCATTATTCTCCGTTTCAAACCGGATGGATTCGATGGAAACGTGGAATCACTGTCCGATGAACCATCCCTTTACGTGATCGAGCTCCAGCTTTTACCAGGACAGAGTAGACTGCTTCGTAAAGGGCCGGCTGATCTGCTCTTGCAGGCAGACAATGTCCCAACACTCGACTGGCTTGGCGATACTCTGCGGGGACTCAGGGGTACCGAAGTATATCCATCCAATGGGTTGAAGTTGGAAATTGTAATTCCTCAAGAGATGCTGGGCATAGGCGGAACAGAGTATGATGTGGCCCTGAGGCCAGGAAGTCTCGGGGACGACGAGGACATCCATATTCGGCCCGATGCTGCTGGCCGGGTTTATTTCGATTTGGAGTCTTATGGCAATCAATGGAAACCGGGAGTGTCGCGAGTGTTGGCGGAACTTCGAAGGCGCGGAAGCCGCCGCGCCCTAGCAAGAAGCTCGATTGTCCTTTGGAACGGACTAAGCCACCTGGGGAGAAGTGTTTTCCACTGCTATCGACTACCAAGGAATCTCGCTGAGAATCTTTGCGAAAACGTCCTGGTGAGGTCTCAAGAAAAGCAGATTACCTACCGCGATGATATACACCGTTTCTTCAGTTTGGTTTTCGAAGATGGAGTTAGGCACCACTCTTTCACCTGGGCAGTGCCTGGTGTGTTTCTGAGTGTAGTGGAACACGGTGAAAACAGTATGGAGCGGACCATCAAGACGGGTTCCACACTAGCAGTTAATTCCTCCAGCCGAGCTGTGCTCACAATCTATTGCAACTTGCCCGCGATCCTTGAACTCGGAAAGTTAAAGATCCGAACAGATTTTTCCAAAGTAGGAAGCAAAAGGCTCCCGTTGTCGAGTCTTTTGGAGTATGTAGGGTCTGAAAGCAGCACCTTGACTTTACGATATGAAGGTTCTGAGGTTCCCATCCCGCTGGTCGAACTGGTATCCCCCCACACCGTCATCAGTTATGCTGAGGTCCCCCATTTGGAGGGTCACGATGTGCAGATGAAACTCCAAATTCCAATTCAGGCCATTCGCGTAACTGCTGAAAATATCATAAACGGAGAAAAATCGGTCGCAGAGTTCCAGCTCAAAGACATAGGGCAATATTCTTCTCAGGAAATGTCCGCTGGCGGTCGACTTTCAGTTTTTTCCGATGACAGAAGTAACTATGCACTTAAGTTCGCTTTGGACGGTTTACAATCCGGCTTTTGGATGCTTGATTTTCAAGCAAGGATTACCGGTAGATGGGGGGCCTTGGCTGACCGCAACGGAAACATTTATACAGGCCACGTTCTGATTTCGATGTTAGGGCAAAGGGGAACTTATCTGGATGTTCTCCACGGGCAAATAGAAGAATTAGGCATTCCAGAGATGGAAGCTCTGCTTTTCCGAGTCCACAGAAGGTTGCTCCTGCGCTACGCATTTGAGTGCTCAAATCTTATCAATCTTCTTTTTAAAACATGGCACAGACTGTTCTCGAAGCTGCGGGATTTGAGTTCGGTCGACTATTTCTTTTCTCTTTTGGCGGAACGCCCGCCTGAGATGGTGGCTTCTTACTGGATACCTGACCTCAACGTGGGCGCAATTTTCCCCGAGTTGTTTTGCTATCCCAAAGAACAGTATGCCGCTGTAAGCAAAAAGAGGGATAGCGTGCTTATCGATTGCCTCGGATATCTTCCGAAGCTGTGTGATTTGATCGGAACTTTCGAAAGCGGGGCTATGGATCTTGCCATTATGGGAGCCTTCGCTAATGCCGCCGAAATCAATCGAGGGAGGGCACCAGAGGGTTTTGATCTGACTCGGTACCGGACAACCCTGAAGATGACAGATCTGCCAGAAAAATGGTCGGCGCTCAACGATGACGACTGGCGGCCGGGTCTTGGCGATTACCTTGGTCCGATGCATTATAGATATGCAATTTGCCGGACGAAGGGAAATTACACGCAGACCCTTGATGAAAATGCTGACAGACGGGGCAATGCTTTGCGCCTTACTAAAAGGTTGATAGCCTTTACCTTGAATAGATTTGCCTCCGCTGTTCCCAATCTCGGAGCTAGTGGCGCAATCGATCTTGGGTTGTTCGATACGCATACGGAACGCTGCCGAATCATTCCCGAACACGAGGAGATGCAAAATGAAGATCTGCAAGGGATCGTGAGATTCCTCTCGTTGTTTGCCCAGATATGTCGTTGTGAACCGCGACACCCCGGGACTCTTGAGAGATTCTTCCGCAAAGTTAAAGAGAAAATGGATCTCAGCGACCCTGCCAACAAGGAGAAAGACCTGCGAGGGATTCTCTCCTACCTCTTGAATATAGGAGAAGACCTTTTCGCTTTTTACCTACTTCTCTGGGAGCTCGTGTTTTCAGCCGAACTGGGAGTATCTACGCGAGGTGGAAAATGTCTGAGAATAATCCCATAATGCTGACAAAAACCCTCCAGGATACGCTACGCCGTTATATACCAACTACTTTGCCAATTAGCCGCCGTTACCCGCGACTTCAGGCAGAGTTCCTGGAGTTAGTCAAGGACCAGAACTTGGTTATTGGTCCATATGTTGAAGGCTTGCCGGATTTCGAAAAAGGCAAATCCCTGAGAGAATTCATTGACGGAGAGCAAGGCTTTCTACATCGGGGATTCCTGAATCTCCCCGGTCATGTTCTCGACCGCCCACTGCACCTTCATCAACAAGAAGCCCTTATCTCTGCATGTCGGGACGCCCGAAGTCTTATCGTTGCCACTGGAACAGGCAGCGGCAAGACGGAGACCTTTCTCTTCCCGATCGCACATCGCCTACTTTCTGCAGACGATCTCGAATCACCCGGAGTGAGAGCTTTGCTCATATATCCCATGAATGCCCTCGCCAACGACCAGTTGTTCTATCGGATTGCACCCCTCTTCGGTCTTTATCTAGCCAAGTATGGGATCACCTTCGGCCGCTACACATCCCAAATTCGTGCCAGGACTCAACGATCTGAGGAAGAGCAGAGGATCAGAGACAATCCAAAACTTATGGAGGCTTTGAAGGATACAATCCCGAGCAACTGGCTCCTTACAAGGGAGGAGATGCTAACATCCCCCCCAAAGGTTCTGATAACCAACTATGCGATGTTGGAGCACTTATTGTTGCTGCCCAGGAATGCGCCTTTGTTTGCGCACAACACTCTAAAGTGCATCGTACTCGACGAAATACACACTTACACAGGAGCTCAAGCAACGGAGGTCGCTTTTCTGATTCGAAAGCTCAAAAACCGACTAAAAATCACCAGTGACCTCCAAGTTTTCGGGACAAGCGCTACCCTGGCTGGCGGTTCAGACGCAGACGAGCAGCTTTTGCGGTTTGCCGGGGACCTTTTTGGTGAAAAGGTCCACCGGGTGATCAGGGGAAAGAGGGAGCCTCATTATCGATTGGTCTCGAAAGGACAGCTTACCTTTAGCTTAAATCCGGAACAATGGGTGGAAATCGGTAAGGTGCTGAATGAGCTGGCCAGAACAGAAGAGCCGCTGGCTAAGGACTTGAACGAATTGATCAAAGAACGTGCACTTCATTCTGCGATACCTTTGCTGAATGAGGACATAGACTTGGGCGAGGCATTGGAGGAAATTTTCCATTTAAACAAGGAAATCCGAAAGGTTGCAACAGTGCTGGATAAGGGAAACATCCTTGGCTTCACGGACCTTGCCCGCTCTGTATTTCACGAATACCCTGTCGAAGAGGACATGATATTCGAAGCCCTAAGTGCCGTGATGCATCTGGGCATGTGGGCGAGAATTTCCCCCGATTCGTTTCCCCTTCTGCCTTCCCGATATCACATCAGCGCCAACGGCATTGAAGGAGTCTGCGTCGCTCTGGACAGCAAGGACCAAGAAGGATGGTCTGCAATCAAGGCTCACCGGCATTATTGTGGACCGAGCGGAACTCCGTTTTACCCGCTCATGGTTTGCAGAAGATGCGGCCAGCCCTTTATTGAAGGCTATTCGGAAGGACCGAAGCTCCATAACTCATTGAAAGAGATCGGGGGTGAAGCAGGAGAGATAGAGCGCAGGATTTACTGGCTGGGGCAGCCTCTACAGTCCAGATTAAAAGACGAACAGGACGAGGCGGACCAGGATGAGACAACTTCAGAGAGATGTGATTTCATCAATCCAGATAGTGGCGAGATTTTACCTTCGCGACCTGAAAACTCTATTTGTCTTTATAGAGTCCCGACAAAGCAGGATGAAATCGAACGGAACTTGTATGTTCTTGTCTGTCCGGCGTGCGGAACCAGAGCCAGTGGACCGCAAGCCGAAGTCATCACACGCATGCATCCAGGCGACGAAGCCCTTGGGGCGGTGGTAATGCAAAAAGTCTTGGAGTCGCTTCCCGGCATCAAAGACCAATATGAGGCACGCCCGATGCAGGGGAGGACAATCCTAACTTTTGCTGACAGTCGGCAGGATGCAGCCTATTTTGCTCCTTACTTTGAACGCACAAGCGGTGAACTAGCCCTCCGGACTGCCATATACCAGGTAATTGAGGGGCGAGAGGAGCAACTCAATCTAGATGATCTAACCCACTTCGTGCTGAAATACATCAAAAACTACGGGGTCCCCATCGTTCTGGACGCCAGGGGGGAGATAATTGAAAGCTCTGACAGGCAGCGCGAACAGCTGATGGGGTTGATCGCCGCTGAATTTTGCACACCAGGCGGTAGACGTAACTCGCTCGAAGCACTGGGGCTTGTGAAAATTTGCTACAATGGGAGCGCTATCACCACATTGAAGCGTAGGGTCAAAGATATTTTGCCAGCCAGGGATCAAGGCAAAGAAGAATCTTTTATCCATGTCTTTCTTGAAACCATGAGGCGGGAGAAAGCCATTTCCAACCCTGGGGATCTCGACATGACCGATCCATTCATCTGGGGCGAATCATACGGCAAGCATCGGGCCTTTCAGAAATACAGGCTCGACGCCCATATTAGCCACGCTTGGCTCCCACCCGAGGGGCGTGATTGGCAACATAATAGAAGGACCTGGTACCTAGTTAAACAACTGGGCTGGGTTTGGGATGAAGCCAGAGAATTTCTTTCAAAGTTTTGGGATGCCATGCTTGACTCGCATGTCCTCGTCCGGTTGAGGCCTGCCGGTTTTGGACTGGATTCCGGGCTTATCCGGTTTGCCCTAGGGAAGAAATACGAGCTTTTCGGGTGCGAGGCTTGTGGTCTTTTACAGTTTGACACTGTGGACGGATCATGCACTGCTTTTGGCTGTGGGGGCAAGGTCGAGTCGTTTTCCGCCGAGCGAAGAGAAACTTTCAAGAAACTGAATCACTACGTTTTCACTTTCGGCGCCGGGACAGCTTGGACAACGCGTGCGAGGGAACATACTGCAGCCCTCTCCGCTGAGCTTAGGCAAACCATCGAACAACAATTTGGAGAACGGAAGATCAATTTGCTTAGCTGTACGACCACGATGGAGATGGGGGTTGACCTAGGTGAATTGGAGGCTGTTGGATGTTTGAATATTCCTCCCGGGATCAGCAACTATCAACAGAGAACCGGTCGCGCTGGACGAAGAGCGCAGGCGGCGCCGTTTTGCGTGACCGTCGCGCGTAACAGTCAATATGACCAATCAGTGTTCCGCGATTTCAAGACTTATCTGGAGCAGCCTGCTTCAATCCCCAGGATCTACCTGGCAAACGCTCAGCTTTTCCAGAGGCATCAGAATTCCATCGTCCTCTCCCACTTTTTGCGGCACCGGATCAAGGACCTCTCGGTTAATGCGCCGGGTCTCGAGGAACTCTTTGGACAACAATTCGGAGATGAAGAACACGGTAAGTTCCAGGATGAGTTGCACGCTTGGATTGAGAGCTCGGAAGGCAGGAATGCACTTCTGGAGGCCGAAAATCTGGGTGCTTTTCTTCCGGCTGGGTTAGGGGAAACAATTGCTTTAAAAGGACACGGCCTCAAGGCATATTTCACCGAAAGCCTAAGGAATTTTGCAAAAGAGGTCCAAGAGCGGTGGCAACTCTACACCAATAAGAGGGACGAACTTGTTGCGGCAAACCAACTTTCTAAGGCGGTGCATTGGGAAAACCTCCTCTCGAAGTACATGAAACAATTCCTGGTCAATCAACTTGCCTCCTTAGGTATGATCCCTACGTACAGTTTTCCAATTCATTCTCTAAATCTCGAAGTGACTCGGGAATTAAGAGGTTTTCGCGATTTTTGGAAAAACGATGTGGCACTTACCAGGGATGCCGCCCTGGCATTGAGTGAGTATGCACCGGGTTCCCAGGTGGTGGCCAACGGCCGGATTTGGACCAGCGAGGGGCTAGCCTACTACCCGCGTGATTTCATGCCGACCAGGTATTACTTGGTCTGCCCAGAGTGCCAACATGTCGATGTCAGCCATGACAAAGACGACTTGCCTCACTTATGCTCATTTTGTGGAAGCACGGTGCGGAGGGCACTCAAGAGGAGTTTCATTGAGCCCAAGGGGTTCGTGACTTCATATAAGAAGAGAA
>Ga0187771_10000734_pt1 | contig 20585 bp, 15 predicted proteins | sample 0116_SJ02_MP15_1_FD_133139 | JGI IMG/M metagenome (GOLD analysis project Ga0187771, IMG submission 133139) | Tropical peat soil microbial communities from peatlands in Department of Meta, Colombia - 0116_SJ02_MP15_10_MG | ecosystem: Environmental > Terrestrial > Soil > Wetlands > Peat | place...
CTCCTGTTCGCGCTCGAGGGCCTGCACGAGAACGCGCCGCGCCAGCGCGAGACGACCTCCTACGTTCCGCTCGCGGTCGCCCGCGCGACCTCCTACAACCCGTTCGGTCGCGGTGGTCCCGACAATCCGAGCGAAGCGCAGTTCGCGATCGACGCGAAATCGGGCAGCGTCTGGAACACCAACCTCTACGCGCGCGGACAGCTCGGGAAGCCGGGGGTCGGGCTGTACCTGACGCTGCCGCAACCGGCGGCGGCCGCGCGCCTCGCGCTGCTGACGCCGACGCCCGGGTTCGACATGCAGGTGTGGGGCGCCGACAGCTTCGTGCGCGCCGCGCCCGCGGGAACGCGCTCGCTAACGGCACTCGGCTGGCAGCTGCTGGCAAGCCGCAGCGACGTCGGCACGATGGCGCGGATCGTGCTCGACCAGCCGAGCACGCCCTTCACTCACTACCTCGTCTGGATCACCCAGCTCGAGCCGGGAGCGACGCCGCCCGGCTCGCGGGTCAGCGCCGCCATCGGCGATCTCGTGCTGTTTGCGGCGCGCGAGCGCGAGACCTAGTGGATCGCGCTGCGTTCGCGCTCGCGCTCGGCCTCGGCGATGGCGAGGCGGCAGAGGCGCTCGACGAGCTGCGGGTAGGGGATGCCGCCGGCCTCCCACAGCTTCGCGTAGACGCTTGTCGGCGTGAAGCCGGGCATCGTGTTGAGCTCGTTCACGAGCACCGCGTCGCCGTCGACGAAGAAGTCGACGCGCGCGAGATCGGCGCAGCCGCAGAGCTCGAACACCCGCAGGGCCAGGCGCTGGACCTCCGCGCGCGCAGCGGGAGAGATCGCGGCCGGCACGACGAGCGTCATCCCGCCCGGTTCGTACTTCGCGGCGTAGTCGTAGAAATCCGCTTCGATGCGGATCTCGCCGGGCTCCGAGGCGCGTGGCTCCTCGCCGCCGAGGACCGAGCACTCGACCTCGATTCCGGGCGCCCCCGCCTCGACGATCGCCAGCTCGCAGTGCGCGAACGCGGCCTCGAGCGCGCCCAGCAACTCGAGCCCCGGCTCCTCGACCTTCGTGATGCCGACCGAGGAGCCCATGCGGGCGGGCTTGACGAAGAGCGGGCGCGCGAGCGCAGCGACGGCGTCGATCGCCCCGGCGCCGTCGGCTTCGAGGTCGTGGCGCGTGAGCCCGCGCGAGTCGACCTGGGGAACGCCCGCCACGCCCATCACCTGCTTGAAGCGGACCTTATCCATGCAGAGCGCGGAGCTCGCGACGCCCGAGCCGACGTAGGGCACATCGAGGCACTCGAGCAGACCCTGGACCGCGCCGTCCTCGCCGTAGGGACCGTGCAGCGCCGGGAAGACGACGTCGCAGTCGAGCAGGCCTCCGGCCGGCGTCAGGGTGAGCTCGGCGCCGTCGTGAAGCCAGCGCCCGTCGCGCGTGATCTCGACCGCGAGGACCGTGTGGCCGGCCGCTTCGAGGCCGTCGCGCACGGCCGCGGCCGAGACAAGCGAAACCGCGTGCTCTGCGGAGCGCCCGCCGCCGAGGACGGCGACGCGCATCAGGTCGTACCGCTGGCGCCGGTCGTGCTGCTCGGGCCGGTGCTGCTCGATCCGGTCGGCCCGGTGCCGCTCGCCCCAGTGCTCCCCGTGTAATTGCCGATCTCGAGCGTTACCGGTACCGACTTCTTCACTCTCGAGCCCGGGTGCGGGAGCTCTCTGACTACGAGACCGTTCTGTGCCGGGTTCGTCACTGTGACTTGACTCGTCGTCGCGGACAGTCCCAGGCTCTGGAGCGCCTGGACCGCGGTGCTCTCGGTCTGCCCGACCTCGTCCGGCACGACGACGCGGGTTGGCGCCTGCGCAACATCGAGCGTCACCGTCGATCCTTCCGGCGCCTTCGAGCCCGATGGCGACTGCGACAGGACCTGACCGGGTGTGAACTCGTTGGGCACCGGAACCTTCTTGACTTTGAAGCCCGCGCCGAGCAGGGCCCCGAGCGCGGTCTGGTACTGCTGGCCGACGACGTTCGGCAGGTTGACGTTTGGGGCGCCGGTCGAGATGACGAGCTGCACGATGCTGCCGCGATTCGCGCTGCTTCCGGACCCCGGAGTGGTCGAGACGACATCGCCGGCTTTCACCGAGGTGGAGCTCGCAGAGCTCGTGCTAAAGCGGTAGCCGGCGTGCGTCAGCACGGCCTTTGCGGTGGCTGCGGACTCGCCGACGACGTTGGGAACCGTGCCGGGCGGCGGCCCGCTCGAGATCGTGATCGAAACCGTCGAGCCCTTGGAGAGGACTGTGCCGGCCGCAGGGTTCTGCTTGATCACGGTGCCAGACGGCGCGGTCGACGGCTCCTGCGTGGTGACGACGTGGAAGGCGCCGAGCGCCTGCCCGGCCTGGACCTGCGTCTCGCCGAGGACGCCCGGGACTGTCGAGCGCGCCGGCGCGAGGACGAGCACCGCGACGACGATCGCGCCGGCGACGATCAGCGCCGCGAGCAGGGCCCACGGCCAGATCGGGCCACGGGCGCTCGCTGGCGGACCGGGCGGGCCGACGATGCTCGTCTGCGAGGTCGAGTCCCAGTAGGTCGGCTCGGTGTAGGCAGCGACGGCATGGGACGCCGGGACCAGCGTGTGCGTCGTGCCGCCCGGGCTCGCAGCGATCGCTGCCGGCAGCGGCGCCTCCAGCGCAAGCGGTGCGAAGGACGCGGTGCGGCTGCCGTCCTCCGCGCGCAGCCGCTCGCGCTCGCCGCCCAGCGCGGCGAGGAATTCGTCGGCGTCGGCGAAGCGGTTGGCCGGGTCCTTCGCGAGCGCTTTCAGCACGATCGCGTCGAGGTTTGGCGAAATCGAGGAGACGAGCGTGCTTGGCGGGCGCGGCGGCTCGGAGAGGTGGCGCAGGGCGATCGCGACGACCGAGTCCCCCTCGAAAGGCACCGTGCCGGTGAGCAACTCGTAGAGCAGGATGCCGATTGAGTAGAGGTCGGCGCTCGGTCCGATCGACTCGCCCTGCGCCTGCTCGGGCGAGAGGTAGCGCGCGGTTCCCATGATCGATCCGGTCTGCGTGATCTCGGAGGCGCCGGCGCGTGCGATGCCGAAGTCGGTCACCTTCACGCGGCCCTCGCCGTCGACGATCACGTTGTGCGGCTTGAGGTCACGGTGAACGACGCCGTTGCGGTGCGCGAAGCGCGCGGCGCGCAGCACCTGCTCGGTGATCTCGATCGCCCGCTCGGGGGTCAGCGGCGCCTCCTCGCGAACGATCTGGTCGAGCGAGCGGCCCTCGAGCAGCTCCATCGCGATGTAGTAGGTGCCGTGCCACTCGCCGCGGTCGAAGACGCTGACGATGTTCGCGTGCGAGAGCGAGGCGGCGCTCTTGGCCTCGCGGCGGAAGCGCTCGACGAACTCCTGGTCCTGGGCGAAGCGCTCGTGCAGCAGCTTGAGCGCCACGCGCCGGCCGAGCTGGAGGTCCTCGACGCAGTAGACGTCAGCCATGCCGCCGGAGCCGACGCGCGAGACGACCCTGTAACGGTCGTCGATGATCGTGCCGGGAGTGATCGTGAGCATCAGCCGCTTCCCACCAGGGACTGTATGACGTCGCGCGCGATCGGCGCCGCGGCGTCCGCACCGTAATCGTAGGTGTGGTCGACGACCACCGCGACCGCTATGTCGCGGTAGGGCGCAAACGCGATGAACCAAGCGTCGTTGGCCGAGTTCGGGGTGTTGGCGAGCTCAGCCGTACCGGTCTTGCCGGCGACCGTGATGCTGAACCCCGCCAGTGCCTGCTCTGCGGTGCCGTCCTTCACCACCTGCTCCATCATCGCGGTCACCGTGGCGGCCGTCGAGGGCTTCATCACGACGCTGTAGACGGCCGGCTGGATCTTCTGCACGGTGACGCCGTCGGCGTTGACGACCCTGTCGGTGATGTGCGGCCGCATCAGGACGCCGTGGTTGGCGACGGCCGCAGCGACCATGAGCATCTGCAGCGGCGTGACATACAGCTGGCCCTCGCCGATGCCGATGAGCGGCACATCGACGTTGCCGCTCGTCGGCAGGGCGAAGTGGCCGTTGTAGACCGCGCCGCTCGGCGTCAGCTCGCTCTTCGGCAGGTCGATCGGCGGGTCGTGGTAGTAGCCGAGGCGCAGCATGTACTTCTGCAGCAGCGCGGGCCCGAGATCATTGGCGACGTTCGCCCAGGCGGTGTTGATCGAGTTCGTCAGCGCATACGTGAGCGTGACGGGCCCGTAACTCGTGTCCCCGTCGTTGTGCAGCGGGATGCCGTAGAACGACTGCGGCGAATTGCCGTTGACGACCGAGCTCGGCATGAAGCGGCCGCTGTCGATCGCGGCGATCGCGGTGACGACCTTCTGCGCCGACCCGGGCGGCTCGCCAGGGGCGCCCTGCGCCACCTGGTCGAACTGATCGGGGACGGTCTGGCCCGCGACGACCGCGTTGGGGTCGTAGCTCGGATCGCTCGCGAACACCGTGATCGCACCCGTGCTCGGCACCATCGCGACGACGGCACCCTCCAGGTGCGTCTTCTGCAGGTCGCTCATCGCCACCTCCTGCGCGGTCGGATCGAGCGTCGTATAGACGGTGGCGCCACCGAGCTGACGGCCCTCGAGCTGATCGACGATCGACTGGTGCTCGAGCGGCGTGCCGGCGAGCGCGCTGTCGCGGTAAGCCTCGAGCCCGGCGGCGCGGCCCTGGTCCGGTATCGAGTAACCGAGCGGCTGGCCGAACAGCGACCCGAACGGGTAGCGGCGCGCGTAGCTGCCATCGCTCTGGCGCTGCGAGTACGCGAGCTCGGCCCCGTTTGCACCGTAGATGGGCCCGCGCGGAATGTCCCTGCTCTCGATCAGCGCGCGACGGTTGAGCGCGTTGTTCTGCAAGGTGGATGCGTCGAACACCGTCCAGCGCGACGTGTAGGCGACGAGCGCTGCGAACATCAACAGAACGAGCGTGAAGAGGCGGGCGATCGGCTTGTTCACTGGCTCTGCCCCTGCACCTGGTCGAGCTCGAGCGCCTTGACGAGGTGCGAGGCGTAGGCCTGCGAGCGCAGCTCGTCGTTGAAGAGGCGCTTGCGTTCGCGCGGCCCGAGCTCATCCGTGGTCACACCGGAGACGAAGTACTCCGTGTAGAGGTTGACCCCGCCCGGCAGGCTGAACGGCAGGCCGTTGTAGATCGTCACCTGACCCTCGCGGTTCGCCCCGATGAAATACACGCCCTGCGCGGCGAGCAGGAGCCCCGCCGCGATGACGCCGACCGCCACCAGCGCGGCGGCGAGCACGCCCAATCGGCGCCCGCGGCGGCCGCCTCGGCGCCCCGCACGCGTCGAGCCCTCGACGGGCATTCGCGGCGCGAGCCTGCGTCGCCGCGGCGGGCGCGTGTAGAAGCCGTCGCGCAGCGTCTGCGGCGCGATCCCCGCACCCGGAACCTCGTCGGGCACGGTCTCGGCGTCGGGCGCCACCTCAAGGGTCGGCGGATCCGCAGGCACGGGCTCGCGGCGCCGGCGACGTGGCGGGCGCAGCTTGCGCGGCGTGTCTTCGAGATCCTCGAGACGGAAGAGGACGACCGTTATGTTGTCGCGCCCGCCGGCCTTGTTCGCCGCCGCGATCAACCGCCGTCCGGCCGAGGCGAGGCTCTTGCGCCCGGCGATGATTCGCGCCACCTCGCCCTCGGGGACCATCGACGTGAGACCGTCACTGCAGAGCAGGTACACGTCGCCGTCGACCCCGTCGAGCGTGATCATGTCGATGGCGACGTCCGGCTCCGGGCCGAGTGCCCGCGTGATGATCGATCGCTGCGGGTGCTCCTCGGCCTCCGCCTCCGTCAGCTGGCCTTGGCGGATCATCTCCTCGACGAGCGAGTGGTCGTGGGTGAGGCGCTCGAGCTCGCCGTCGTGGAAGCGGTAGCCGCGACTGTCGCCGACGTGCGCGAACGAGACCTCGGTCGGCCCGACGTAGGCGGCCGTGAGGGTTGTCCCCATCCCAGCGAGCTCCGTGCGCTCGCGGGCGCGCGCATAGATCTCGGCGTTCGCCGCGGCGGCGCGGTCGGCCAGCACGTTCGCCGGATCGCTGGCCGCCGCCGCATCGAAGCCGGTCGCAAAGTGCTCGATCGCGATCCGCGAGGCGACCTCGCCGCCCTGCGCCCCGCCCATCCCGTCAGCGACGACGAAGAGCGGCGCACGCTCCAGATATGCGTCCTCGTTGCCGCGGCGCTGGCGCCCGGTGTCGGAGTGGGAGAACTGCTCGGCGACGCGCAGCATCACGAATCCTCGTATGTGAACTCGCTGTCGCCGATCCTCACGCGGTCCCCGTGATGCAGCGGCGCGAGCCCCTGGAGCAGCTCCTCGTTGAGGTAGGTGCCGTTGGTCGAGCCGAGATCCTCGAGAACGACGACACCACCCTGGACGACCACGCGCGCGTGACGCGAGGACGCGTAGGGATCGTTGAGGCGGATCTCGGCAGCATCGCCGCGCCCGAGGACGGCGCCCGGGCCGATGTCGTAGATCATCCCCTGCACGTGGCCTGGTGCGCGCTCGACGACGAGCCGCGGCTCGCGCGTCGCCAGGCGGCCGCCAACGCTTGCGGAGTACATCCCCGTGCCCTGCTCGACGCCGGTGGCCCCGACGCGGCGGCGCAGGTCACGCGTCGCGCTCCACGCGACCCACAGCAGGAACAGGTAGAGCACGCCGAGGAAGCCGAGCTTGAGGGCGACCGAGACAGGCTGCAGGGTTGACAGCACGGGAGTGGAGAGGAGCGCGGGCGCGCTCAGTATGCCTCGAACGTCAGCTCGTGGGGCCCGATCTCGATCACGTCGCCATCGCTGAGCTGCGTCGGGACGCCGACGGGACGACCGTTGAGGCGCACGCCGTTGGTCGAGCCGAGATCGACGAGCACCCACGCCCCCTCCTCCGGCACGATCTCGGCATGGCGACGGGAGACCTCGCTCGAGGAGAGCACGAGGTCGGCTTCGGGGCTGCGCCCGACCAGGAGGCCGCGCGGACCGATCGGAGTGCGCTGCCCGCCGATGCTCACGTACGCGGCGCCGGCGGCCTGCCCGCCGCCAACGCCGACCGGAGCCGAGTGGCGGCCGACCAGCTCGGGAGCTCGCGCGGGCGCCGCGGCGAGCTTGGCCTCGATGCCGCACTCGCCGAGGGCGAGCCGCCGGTCGGTGCGCAGCTCGATGCGAGGATGCGAGACGAGCGCGAGGTGCTCGGCCCGTGCGTGCTCGAGCAGGTAGGCCGCAAGCTCCTCGACGAGGCCGCTCTCGATCGGCGCCAGCGCGCGGCGGTCGGCCGGCGACAGCCAGACGATGTACTCGTTCGGAACGTAAGTGCTCGACAGCGACGGGTGGCGGTGGCGGTCCATCTCCCGCGCCAGCCGCCGCGCCAGCTCGACCGGGCGAATCTCGCTGCGAAACGCACGACCGAACGCGCCCTCGACGAGGCCGGCGATCTTGTTCTCGAGGTTGCGGAGGACACTCATCGGGCGCTACGGGCTGCCGCGGCCCACGCCGCACGCTCCACCGCAGATGCTACGGGACACCAGTGCGCGCTGGGCCGCGCAGCCGCGGTCTGCTCAGGCTCAGCGCGACCAGCGTGGCAAGCGTGCCCGCGGCCAGCACGAGGAGCGTCGTCGAGCTCTCGGAGCGCCGCGCGAGATATCCAGTCCCCGCGATCAGCGCGGTTGCCCAGACGATTGCCAGGGTCGCTCGCCACCAGCCGCGCACGCCCGCCATCAGCCACGGCAGGACGAGCGCCGCGAGGGCCCACAGAACGGCGGGCGCGAGTCGCTGCCAGCTCACCAGCGGCACGATCACGTGGTCGAACGCGGCCGCCGGGGAGTCGCGCCACGCGCCCTGGGGCAGGGCACCTCGCGGCACGCCGAGCAGCAGACGCCTGCCGCTGAGCGCTTCCGCGAGCGCGATCCACCAGTAGCCCGCGGCGGCGAGAGCGGCGCGCCGCCACGCCGCCACGCCGCCGATGCGGGCGGCGAGCGCCGGGTAGGCCGCGGCGAGGCCGCAGACGCCGAGCGACGGGGCGAGGCCGGGCGCTGACCACAGCCACGCGTCGCTCGCCAGCAGCGCCACCGTCGGCGCGAGGGCGCAGGCGAGCAGGATCGCCGACCCGCTGCGCCCGTCGAGCGCGAGCGCGCAGCACGCGGCGAGCGCCAGCGCCAGCCAGCCGAGGCGCGGCGCGATCGCCACCGCCAGCAGCGCGGCCGACGCCGCCACGACGATCGCGATCGGACCGGTAGTCGGACCGAGCAGCGTGGCCTGCACGATCGCGGTGAGGGCCGCAGCCGCGCCAGCGGCGAAGAGCCGCTGCGCGCGTTCGCCGAGCGGCGTCTGCTCGCGGCGGTGGCTGGTGCGCAACACGGGCATCCGCGCCGTTGTCGTCACCCGCCGCTCGCCGCACAGCGCTCGCCGCAGGTCCGCCACGCTGCCGCGGCGCTCGGGATTGGGATCGAGCGCCTGATCGATCGCCGCGGTCACGCGGCGCGGCAGGTCCGGTCGCGCGAAGGCAAGCGGCGCGATCGCCCGCCCGAGGCGCTTGACGGTCGCGACCGCCGTCGCGCCGCGCAGGGGGTTGTGGCCCGCGAAGCCCTCATACAGCGTGAGCGCCAGCGCGTAGAGATCGCTTTCCGGCGTCGCCGGCCTGCCGTGCGCCTGCTCCGGGGACATGTACGCGAGCGTCCCGATCACGTCGCCCGTCTGCGTGAGCGGCTGCTCGCCGGCGATCAGGGCAACGCCAAAGTCGGTCAGCTTCGCGCGTGCCCCGGTCGCGGCGGGATCGCTGGCAACGATGACGTTCTGGGGCTTGACGTCGCGATGCACGACGCCGCGTGCGTGAGCGTGCGCGAGAGCGTCCGCGAGCGCTGCGCCGATCGCTATGAGCTCGCGCTCGTCCGGGCGATCGCGAGCGTAGCGCGCCGCCAGCGAGTCGCCGTCGACGAGCTCGCTGACGAGGTAGTAGGCGTCTTCGTCCGCCAGCGCCTCGTGGAACGCGACGATCGCCGGGTGCGACAGGCGCGCCGCGGCGAGAGCCTCCCGGTCGATCCGGCGCCGGTCGGATTTCGAGCCGCCGCGCACGCGCGGGATCCGCTTCAGGGCAACCGTGCGCCGCAGCTGCTCGTCGCGCGCGGCCCAGACGGTGCCGTGGCCGCCGGAGCCGAGCGGCTCGAGCAGGCGAAAGCGATCGAGGATGAGCTCGCCGCGCGGTCCGCTGGCGGCGTCGCGCGCCGGCGCGAGCGCCGCGCGTCGCAGGGTGTTCACCAGCGCGCCTTCGCTGCGGCGGCGCGACGTTCCTGCCGGCCGCGGCCCGCTGAGCGCAAACTTGCACCAGACCGCCGTCGCGCCGCTGGCCCCATAATTCGGGAAGCCAAACCTCCCGCTAGGAGCGGTTTTGTCGTTCTTTGACGAGGGTGACGAGCCCCGCAGTGCCACCAGGACACAACCGGCGTCGGACCGGCGGCAGCCGCGCGCACGGCGCCCGCGCCCGGGCCGCCCGGGCGCCGATGAACGCACCGTCCTGGCGCGCCGCGCGGGTGCGATCGCGGCGCTCATCGTGATCGTCGTGGTCGTCGTCTTCGGCATCCGCGCCTACCTCTCGAGCCAGCAGACGCAGGCGCTCAAGAACTACAACAGCAATGTCACGACGCTGCTGGAGGGCGAGCAGCAGCAGGTGGCGACGCCGTTCTTCAACTCGCTGGGCGGCGTCGCCGGGGAGTCGGGGCAGGCGCTCGACGCGGTGCAGGGCGACCTCTACCAGGACGCTGTGACGGCGCGCCAGGACGCGCAGACCGCCGCCAGCTGGAGCGTTCCCGGCTCGCTCGCCGACGCGCAGCGCGACCTCCTGCTCGTGCTCGACCTGCGCTCCGAGGCGATCGCCAAGGCAGCCAACGAGATCCTCCCCGCGATTCAGGGAGCAGGGCACGCGCAGACGGCGGCGATCGAGGACATCGCCGGCGACATGCAGATGATCGCGACCTCCGACGTGCTCTACGCCGTGCGGGTCGCGCCGCTGATCGAGCAGGCGTTGACGAGCGACGGGATACAGGTCGCCGGCACAAGCGCCGGCGGCGTCAGCCTCGGTGGGGAGTCGATCTACAGCGGGTCTTTTCTCCCGAACTGGTCGTGGACGACGACCGGGTATGTCGCCGGGAAGGTCCTCGGCAGCACACCAACACAGTTCGGCGGCAGCCTCGGCACCGGTACGCACGGCCACGCGCTGACCGGCGTGCTCGTCGCCAGCACCACTCTCGTGGCGGGCGGAATCAACAAGATCACATACTCGAAGGGCCTCACGTTCACGATCGACTTCACCAACGACGGTCAGAACGACGAGTTCAACGTCCACACCGAGATCACGCTGTCGTCGGCCTCGACGGGGACGCTCACGGCCACGCAGGAGACGCGCGAGACTCAGCCCGGGGGAACCTATTCGGCGACGCTGGCCTTCACGCAGCAGCTGCCGCTCAACACGCCGCTGCAGCTCACTGCGATCGTCGAGAAGGTGCCCGGCGAGACGGATCTCTCGAACAACAAGCAGGCGTACTACGTCGAGTTCACGCGGTAGCGGCGGACGGTACGGTTTCGTGCAGTGCTTGTCGCCGCCGCCTCCACAACGCAGATAGTCGCGATCGCCGCAGCCGCCGCGGCCGTCGTTGCGCTCGGCGGCGCGCTCGGCCTGTGGCTAGCGCTGCGCTCGCTGCGCTCGGCGCAGCGCACCGTGCTCGGATCCTCGGGCGCCAGCGATGTCGTCGCCTACACCGTGCGGCTCGAGCAGGAACTCGCCGTCCTGCGCGACTATCTCGAGGACGTCGCGGCGCGGCTCGACGGCCGCGTCAGGCGGAGCGAGACGCGCCTCGATCATGCTTTCTCCCGCCGCGCGCTCGTCCGCTACGACGCCTACGGCGAGATGTCGGGCCACCAGTCGCTGTCGCTGGCGCTGCTCGATGCGTCGAAGTCCGGCGTGATCCTCTCGTCGATCCTGCACCGCGACGCCGCACGCCTCTACCTCAAGGAGGTCCGCGACGGTCACAGCGAGCTGGCGCTCTCACCCGAGGAGGAGGAGGTCCTGCGCCTCGCCCTCGAGCAGGACGCCTGAGTGCCCGACTTGGCTGAGAGCCCGGCGCTGCGGATCGGCTACCTCGGGCCCGAGGGCACATTCAGCCACCAGGCGCTGCGTGAGGCACCGCCGCCGGCCGGCGCACAGGGCGTGCCGCTCGCAACGATCTACGGGACCGTGATCGCCGTTCAGGAGCGGGCGGTCGAGCTCGCGCTAGTGCCGATCGAGAACGCGCTCGAGGGCTCGGTCGACGCGACGCTCGACGCCCTCGCCGGCGAGGCGCACGAGGTCACGATTGTCGGGGAGCTGCTGCAGCCGATCCGCAACAGCCTGATCGCGGCCGCGCCGGTGACCATCGAGGAGATCGTGACGGTCTATTCGCATCCGCAGGCCACCGGTCAGTGCGCGCGATTCCTGCGCGAGCGCCTGCCGCGCGCTGAGATCCGCGCCGCCTCCTCGACGGCCGAGGCGGTGCGCGCCGTCGCCGGTACTGGCCTTCCCGGCGCGGCGGCGCTCGGCAACCGGCTCGCGGCCGAACTGTACGGCGCCCATGTCCTGCTCGACCACGTCGATGACGAGCCGGACAACGTGACGCGCTTTGTTTGGCTCGCGCGCAGCGATCGCGCGGGCGAGCTGCGCGGTCTCGTGGAACGGGGTCGGCGTGCGAAGACCTCGATCGTCTTCTGGGGCGCCGGCGACGAGGCGTCGGGCTGGCTCGTCGCTTGTCTGTCCGAGCTCTCGACGCGCGACGTGAGCCTGACGCGAATCGAGTCGCGGCCGCGGCGGATCGGCCTCGGTCACTACATGTTCTTCGCCGACTTCGAGGGCGCCACGACCAGCGCGACGGTTGCGCAGGCGATCATTGGGCTGCGCGGCCGCTGCCAGGACGTCCGCATCCTCGGTTCCTACCGCGCTGCGTAACGGGCTTCCCGCTCGGAGCGCTGCGCGCCCCTGCCGACAACGCCGGTAGACTCGCGAGCGCGCGAATGTCCGCAGTCCTGCCACCCCCAGCGCGGTCCGCGTCGCCCGATGAGCACCGGCGACGCGGGCCTGATGGTGGCCGGGTGCTCGTGCTCAACGCAAGCTTCGAGCCGATCAACGTTTGCACGGTGAGGCGCGCGATCGTGCTGACCTTGAAGGCCAAGGCCGAGGTGCTAGAGGTCGGCGAGGTGATGCTCCACGCCGAGCGCTTGGCGCTCGCGCGGCCCTATGTGATACGCCTCAAGACCTACGTGCGCGTGCCGCGCGACGCGCATCAGCGCAAGATCACCCGGCGTGCCGTGTTTGCCCGCGACGACTGGACCTGCCAGTACTGCGGCTCGCGTGCCAACCTGACCGTCGACCACGTGATCCCGCGCTCGAAGGGCGGGCTGTCGAGCTGGGAGAACATCGTCGCCTCCTGCGCACCGTGCAACCGCCGCAAGGCCGATCGCACGCCGCTGCAGTCGGGCATGCACCCGCTGCGCCAGCCGCGCCAGCCACACGCCGAGATCTTCATCCACGTCTCGAGCCCGACGATCCCGCCGGTCTGGCGCGCATACCTGCCGGCGCTTGCATAGCTTCGGCCGCCTGCCTGCGGCCCCGCCCGCGCTGACCACAGCGCCTCGAGTGACCGCGACCTTCGAACTGAGAAGGCCGGACGCTCCGGCGCCCGGCCTTCTCGACGACGCTGGACTTGCATCGCACGCCCCTTGGCGCGCCACGCAGCTGTGCGGCGCAGCCACCGGAGGGACTAGATCCGGCGGCGCGTGCGACGGTGGTCCGGGTGGATTCCGCTGAGCGGCTCCAGCCGATTGCCACTGCCTAGCGGCCGGCCACCTCCAGAGTCCCGCAAGTACTGTCAACCAACTAGGACCACCTCCTTTCTCTGGTCTCTCCAGAGTAGCGGCTGGGGAGGCGCGGCTGTGGTGCCGGCCGCGCTGGCAGCGCATGGGGCGGCGCCGTGCTGGGCCGGCATCCTCGCCCGCTTCGAGCGGCCGTGCGTGGCCAGCCGCGGCGTGGCGCCAGCCGCTTGGGTGCGGTCGCGACCGGTGGGGTTTAGGGCGCGGGCGGTGGTGCGGAGGGGTCGGAGCCGTTCGCTCCCACGTCGCCTGCTGGCGCCGCTGCCACGAGCGCTACCGCGCTGACTGTGTCGTCGTCGCGGAGGTTCATCAGGCGCACGCCCTGCGCCGCACGACCGTAGCGGTTGATGCCGCGGACGCTCGTGCGCTGGACCATGCCGCCGGCGCTGATGAAGACGAGCTCCTCGTGCTCGCGCACGACAAGCGCACCGGCGAGGCCGCCCTTCGTCGCGGTCAGCTCGATCGTCTTCACTCCCATCGTGCCGCGGCCCTTGCGCGGGTACTCGCTGAGCGCCGTCCGCTTGCCGTAGCCGTTCTCGGTGACGACGAGCAGCTCCTGGTCATCACCGGCGACGTCCATCGCGAGGACCCAGTTGTCTCGCTCAGTGACCCTCATGCCCTTGACCCCCGAGGTGTTGCGGCCCATCGCACGAACGGCGGACTCGGTGAAGCGCGCCGCCTTGCCGTTGCGCGAGACCATGAGGATGTCGTCCTCGCCGCCCGTGCGGCGCACCGCGACGAGCTCGTCGTCGTCGCGGATGCTGATCGCGATGATCCCGTCGGCGTTGATCGGCGTGTTGTAGGCGGCGAACTCCGTCTTCTTGATGATCCCGTCGCGCGTTGCGAAGACGAGATAGCGGCCCTCGCTGTAGTCGCGGGTCGAGAGGACCGACTGTACGCGCTCCCCCTCGCGGAGCGGCAGCACGTTGACGAGCGCGCGCCCCTTGGCGGTGCGCGACGCCTCCGGGAGGTCGTAGACCTTCGACCGGTAGACCTTGCCGCGGTTGGTGAAGAACAGCAGGTAGTCATGCGTCGAGCAGATGAAGAGGTGCTCGATGAAGTCGCCGTCCTTCATGTCCATTCCGGTCACGCCGCGTCCGCCGCGATGCTGGGCGCGGTAGGTGTCGAGGGGCAACGACTTGATGTAGCCGGAGTGCGTGATCGCGATCACCATCTGCTGGTCGGCGATCAGATCCTCGATGTCGATCTCGCCCTCGGCGTGCGATATCTCTGTGCGCCGCTCATCGCCGTAGCGGTCGCGGATCTCGATCAGCTCCTCCTTGATCAGTGCGAGCACGCGCAGCTCGTCGCCGAGGATCGCGCGCAGCTCGGCGATCCGCTCGAGCGTGTCGGCGTGCTCCTGGCGGATCTGGCCGGACTCGAGCGCCGTCAGCTGTGAGAGGCGCAGGTCGAGCACCGCCTGGGCCTGGATGACGGTCAGCTTGAAGCGCTTGACGAGTCCCTCGCGCGCCTTCTCGCGATCCTTCGCCGCGCGGATCAGCGCGATCACAGCATCCAGGTTGTCGATCGCGATCAGCAACCCCTCGAGGATGTGCGCGCGCGCCTCGCGCTGGGCAAGCTCGTGCTTTGAGCGGCGCACGACGACGTCGCGCTGATGCTCGACGTAGTGATGGATCGCCTCCCGCAACGAGAGCGTGCGAGGGACGCCTTCGACAAGGGCGACCATGTTGACGCCGAAGGTCGTCTGCATCGGCGTGTGCTTGAACAGCTTGTTGAGGACGACCTTCGGGATCGCGTCGCGCTTGAGCTCGATCACGAGGCGCATGCCGCGCTTGTCGGACTCGTCCTTGATGTCGGTGATCTCGCTGATCACCTTGTCGTTGGCGAGCTGCGCGATCTTGACCGTCAAGCCGTTGTCGCCGCCCTTCTTGACCATGTAGGGCAGTTCGGTGACGATGATCGCTTCCTTGCCGTGGCTGAGCGGCTCGACGTGGGCACGTGCCTGGATGCGCACACGGCCGCGTCCGGACTCGTAGGCGTCGCGGATCCCCGAGCGTCCGAGGATGATCCCGCCGGTCGGGAAGTCGGGGCCTTTGAGGTGCTTCATCAGCTCCTCGACCGTGATCTGGGGTTGCTCGATGTAGGCGACGGTCGCGTCGATGACCTCGCGCAGGTTGTGCGGCGGGACGTTCGTCGCCATGCCGACAGCGATGCCCTGTGAGCCGTTGACGAGCAGGTTGGGGAAGCGCGCCGGCAGCACGACCGGCTCTTGCTCGGAGCCGTCGTAGTTGGGCACGAAGTCGACCGTGTCCATGTCGAGGTCGCGCAGCATCTCCATCGCCAGACGCGTGAGCTGCGCCTCCGTGTAGCGCATCGCCGCCGGTGGGTCGTCGTCGATCGATCCGAAGTTGCCCTGCCCGTCGACGAGCGGATAACGCATCGAGAAGTCCTGGGCGAGACGGACGAGCGTGTCGTAGATCGCGGCGTCCCCGTGCGGGTGGTACTTGCCCATGACCTCGCCGACGATGCGCGATGACTTGGCCTTGGCGCGGGTCGGCCCGAGCCCGAGCTCGCGCATTCCGTAGAGCACGCGACGGTGGACGGGCTTGAGGCCGTCGCGTACGTCGGGCAGGGCGCGCCCGACGATCACCGACATCGCGTAGTCGAGGTACGCGGCCCGCATCTCGTCCTCGATCGCGCGCGGCTCGATGTTGCCGCCCGTCAGCACGTCACCTGCCATCGCTCGTCACCCCCTCTCAGACGTCGAGATTCGCGACGAGCCGGGCGTTGTTCTCGATGAAGCCCCGCCGCGGCTCGACCTGGTCGCCCATCAGCATCGAGAAGATCCGGTCGGCCTCGACCGCATCGGCGATCGTTACTCGCGCGAGCGTCCGCGACTGCGGATCCATCGTCGTGCTCGCGAGCTGGTCCGCGTTCATCTCGCCGAGGCCCTTGAAGCGTGAGACGTCCTCGCCTTTCTGCGCGATTGACAGGACCGTGGCGCGCAGCTCGTCGAAGGTCCCCGCGGTCGCACGCGCCTCGCCGAGGCGCACCGCGAACGGTGGCTGCCCCGCGAGATCGGTGAGCGAGCTGTGCGCTGCGATCAGGTGCTTGTAGTCCTTCGAATCAAAGAGTCCCGCCACGAGGTGGTGGGTCCGCGCGAAGCCGGTTGTCTTCTCGGTCACGCGGACGACGAGCTCGTCGTCGCCGCTCTCGAGCACTTCCGCGTGATGGGTGCCGACACCGTTGCGCGCGGCGAGCAGCCTCACGACGTGCGCAGGGCTGTCGGCGGATTCGTCGAGGATCCCGGCTTCGCCGAGCAGGCGCAGAGCGTCGGATCCGTAGACCGCGCGCAGCGACGAGGAGAGCGCCTCGTATTGGCGGACCGCGCGGACGAGCTTCTGCCACCGGGCCTCGGTCAGCTTCAGCCCCTTGCCGGCGGCGTCGGTGATCTCGAAGCGCTCGAGCTTGTCGTAGACGAGGATCTGCTCGAGCTCGGACTCGTTCTCGATGTAGCGCTCGCGCCTGCCTTGCTTGAGCTTGTAGAGCGGCGGCTTGGCGATGTAGACGTAGCCGGCTTCGATCAGCTCGGGCATCTCGCGGAACAGAAGAGTCAGGATCAGCGTTCGGATGTGGGCGCCGTCGACGTCGGCGTCGCACATCAGGATCACCTTGTGGTAGCGGGCGTTGTCGATGTTGAACTCGTCACGCACGCCTGTCCCGATCGCGGTGATCAGCGCCTGGATCTCGGCGTTCTGGAGGACCTTGTCGATGCGGCTCTTCTCAACGTTGAGGATCTTGCCGCGGAGCGGCAGGACCGCCTGCGTGTTGCGATCCCGGCCCTGCTTGGCCGAGCCGCCGGCGGAGTCGCCCTCGACGACGAACAGCTCGGCCAGCGAGGGGTCTTTGACCGAGCAGTCGGCGAGCTTGCCCGGCAGGTGCGTGTTCTCGAGCGCCGACTTGCGCCGGATCAGGTCGCGCGCACTGCGCGCGGCCTCGCGCGCCCGCGCCGCCTGGACTGACTTCGTGATCACGGCGCGCGCGTCCTGCGGGTTCTCCTCGAGGAACTCGGCCAGGCCGGCGTTGACGACCGACTCGACAAAGCCGGCCATGCCCGGGTTGCCGAGCTTGGTCTTCGTCTGACCCTCGAACTGCGGCTCGGCCAGCTTCGCCGAGATCACCGCGGTCAGCCCCTCGCGGACGTCCTCGCCGCTCAGGTTCTCGTCCTTCTCGCGCAGCAGCCCCTGGTCGCGCGCGTACTTGTTGATCGTGCGAGTCAGCGCCGAGCGAAACCCGGAGAGGTGGCTGCCGCCCTCGTGCGTGTTGATGTTGTTGGCGAACGAGAAGATCGACTCCTGGTAGGAGGAGTTCCACTGCATCGCGACCTCGACCGCTCCCTCCTCGCTCTCGCCCGAGAAGTAGACGATCTTCTTGCCGACCGGCTCCTTGTTCTCGTTGAGGAACGCGACGAAGTCCTCGATTCCGCCCTCGTAGTGGAACTCCACGTGGTGGCCCGTGCCGCGTTCGTCGGTGAGCGAGATCTGCAGACCGCGCGTCAGGAACGCCGTCTCGCGCAGGCGCTCCTCAAGCGTGCGGATGTTGAAGTCGACTGCCTCGAAGACGTCCGCGTCGGGCAGGAACGTGACCGTCGTCCCGGTCGTCTCGTCCTTGCCGAGCGCGCGCCCCTTCTTGACGGCCCCTTGGGGGACGCCGCGCTCGTAGTCCTGCGTCCAGAGGTGGCCGTCGCGGCGCACTTCGACGTGCAGTCGCTCCGACAGCGCGTTGACGACCGAGAGCCCGACGCCGTGCAGCCCGCCCGAGACCTTGTAGCCGCCTCCGTCGCCGAACTTCCCGCCGGCGTGCAGCGTCGTCAGCACGACCTCGAGCGCGGGTCGCTTCTCCTTCGCCATCACCGCAACAGGAATGCCGCGGCCGTCGTCTACGACGGTCACCGAGTTGTCGGCGGCCACGACAACCGACACCGAGCTGCAGGAGCCGGCCAGCGCCTCGTCCACAGAGTTGTCCACAACCTCGTAGACGAGGTGGTGAAGGCCGCGCTCCCCGGTCGAGCCGATGTACATGCCGGGGCGCCTGCGCACCGCTTCGAGGCCCTCGAGGACCGTGATGTCCTGGGCGTCGTAATGCACTGTGGTGCGCTTCTTGCTGGCGGCCAAATGTCCTCCGATGACGTGACAAAGCCCCGGTCGCCGGCCCTTGTCGCCGGTCCGGGGCGCCTCTGAATCAGTTGACAGAATAATAGCACACCGGGGGCCCCCACAAAGGCCGTCGCAGACCCCAAAATCCCTGCAAATCAGCAAAAACGACGGCGCCGCGAAGCGGGCGCGGAACCGCCGGCGCGAGGCCTCAGAGACGTCAGCAGCTCGCGCCCCAGCACAGCGTTCAGACGCGCCACGAGCGCGGGCCCGATGAGCTCCAGCTCAGCCGCCCAGACCGAGTCCTCGCAGACGACCTGGAGCACCCCGGCACGCTCCGAAACGGGCCGCGCGACCCTCGCAACCTCGGTGCCAACCGCGTCCGCCCAAACGCGCTGCACCGCCGCCAGGGTCGTCGGTGGCTCAAGCCCCGCCACCAGCGGTCCGAGAGCGTCGGCGAGCCGGCGCGGCGCGCGACGGCTCACGCGTCTGCCCTCGCCAGCTCGGCGACCGCAATCTGCGCCACCCCCGCCATCGACCCGCCAGGCACATGCGCCAGCTCCGTTGCCGTGAGCACGGTCTGCCCCCGCGCGAGGATGCTCTCGGCCAGGCGCGCGCGGCGACCCCCGTCGAGCTCGCTCATGACGTCATCAAGCAGCAGCAAGGGCGTGCGATCGCCCTCCTGCGCGAGCGCGTCGCGCTCCGCCAGCAGCAGGGCCAGCAGGACGGCCCGCTGCTCCCCCTGTGACCCGAACACGCGCAGGTCGCGCCCGTCGCGGCGGAATGTGACCTCGTCGCGGTGCGGGCCGTGCGTCGTGTAGCCGCGTGCGAGGTCTCCTTCAAGGTTCGCGGCGATCTCCTCGGCGAGCGACTCCGCGCTCGCTGCGCGGGATCGCGGCCGGTAGGCCACGCGCACGCTTCCCTCCAGCCCAAGCGCGATGGCGTACTCAGCGAAGCGCTCCGCGACAAGCGCGATAGCCGCCGCGCGGTCGGCAGCGAGCTCGAGGCCGACGCGGGCGAGCTCCAGGTCCCAGGGCCGCAGCGAGGTGACCGCAGCCCTCCCGCCGCGGATGCGAACGAGCAGCGCGTTGCGCTGCGCTAGCGCCTCGCCGTAGGCACGACGCGTCGCGGCGCGCGCCGGCCACAGCGCGGCAACCAGCTGATCCAGGTGGGCCCGGCGCAGCTGCGGCACCCCCTTCACGAGCTCCAGGCGATCGGGGGCGAAGACGCTGACGAGCGGGCGCCGCTGCTCGTCGAGCAGGCGCAGGAGCGGCGCGCCGTCGAGTGTGATGCGCTTGGGCTCCCCCGGGCTGTAGCCGACGGCCAGCACGTGCGTCGCGAAGCGCTCCACGGCGGTTACCTCGACGCGCGTCGCCGGCCGCCCGAAACGGAGCAGCTCGCGGTCGTTGGTCGTGCGGAACGACCGCGCGGTGCAGCCGAAATAGAGGCCCTCGAGGAGATTCGTCTTACCGCTGCCGTTGGGTCCGTAGACGACGGTGAGACCCTCGCCGAGCGAGGCCTCAGCGCTGTCGTAGGAGCGGAAATCCCGCAGCCGAACGCGCGTGACGAGCAAGGCGCGTCACGCGCCGAGCCGGATCGGCATCACGAGGTAGACGAAGCCGCTGCCATCGGCTGACTCGATCAGTCCGGGTCGCAGCGGGCTCGTGAGGCGCAGCAGGAGCTCGCTGGACTCAACGCTCTCGAGGCCGTCGCGCAAGAACTCTGGGTTGAAGCCGATCGCAAACGGTTCGCCGGCAAACGGGACCGGCAGCGACTCTTGCGCCTCGCCGATGTCTGGCGTCTGCGCGGACACGCGCAACTCGCCTTCGCTGAAGGCAAGGCGCAAGGGAGCGTTCTTCTGTGCGAGCAAGCTGATGCGGCGCACGACGCTCGCCAGTTCCTCGCGGTCGACGCGTAGCTCGTGCTCGACGCTCTCCGGTAAGAGCTGCTGGTAGTTGGGAAACTGGCCGTCGATTAGCCGCGAGGAGACGACCGTCGCGCCGCCCTCTGAGTGCAGCGTGAAGACGACCTGGTTTTCGAGCCGCGCTACCGCAATCTCCGCTGTGTCTGTCTGCGATGCGATGCGCGACACCTCCTGTAGCGCGCGGGCAGGTACGTTAGCCTCGAAGGACTCGCTGACGGGAGCATCGAGCGTTGTCGTCTTGATGCTAAGGCGATAGGAGTCCGTGGCGACCATGCGCAACTCGTTGCCGCTCGCGTGAACAAGGATGCCTGTGAGCACGGGGCGCGTGTCGTCTCGAGACGCCGAGCGCGCAACGCGCGCGACGGTATCGATGAAGGCACCCGCGGCAAGCCTCAAACCGCTGCCAGGCGAGTCGGGCAGACGCGGGAAGTCCTCGCCACGCAGGGTACGGACGTCAAAGACCGCATTCCCAGACGTGATCTCGACGTCTTGACGATCAGCGCGCTCCTCCAGCGTTACGACCGCTTCAGGAAGTGCTCGTACGATGTCGAGTACCAGGCGTGCGGGCAGCAGGACAGTTCCATCGTCTTCAACCTGACCATGGATGCTCAAACGTACGCTCATCTCCATGTCGGTCGCCTGGAGCTCGAGCGTC
>Ga0187771_10000735_pt1 | contig 20580 bp, 18 predicted proteins | sample 0116_SJ02_MP15_1_FD_133139 | JGI IMG/M metagenome (GOLD analysis project Ga0187771, IMG submission 133139) | Tropical peat soil microbial communities from peatlands in Department of Meta, Colombia - 0116_SJ02_MP15_10_MG | ecosystem: Environmental > Terrestrial > Soil > Wetlands > Peat | place...
GTGATAGGTGTGAATTGCCCGGTTTGAATCCAAAAGAGCTTCCTTCCGACTTTAGGCTAATCCTATGTGATTTTGTCGCTATTTTTCGAAATCTTTTTCTTCTGCCAGATCGATAAGCATGATATCCCTAAGTTCTTGTCGATCAAGATGGGGCGACATGTCTTCTATGGGCCGGTTCACGACCAGTTTGGGGTTCACCTGGGTATCCTGGCTCAGCATCACTTCAACAAATGCAGGCCCCTCTCCTGTCAATGCCTTGTTGATGGCATCTTCTGCTCGGTCCATGGCGGCTATCGCAAACGACGGGATACCATATGCTTCGGCGATTTTCGTCAGGTTCGGACAAGTGTAGCCGATTACCGTGGATTGCTGTCGTCCTCCGAAGTACATATCCTGCATTTGTCTCACCATGCCGAGACACCCGTTGTTCATAATAAAGATCTTCACCGGCAGGCGGTGTTGAACAATGGTGTCGAGATCCTGGATATTCATCTGAATACCGCCATCCCCGGCGATGACAATGGTCCTTCTATTACTGCTTTTAGCTACACCTAGAGCAGCAGGCAGGGCAAAGCCCATAGATCCCATACCGCCAGACGTTATCATGCGTTGTGCTTTCTTGAGCACGAAAGATTGTGCTGCCCACATCTGATTCTGGCCCACATCGAGGCAAATAACATCGCCCTCGCCCGACCGATGCGACAGGAGCTCCATAAACTGATTCGGATTGATTTCACCTGTCATCGGTGCTGGGAGAACAGTTGGATACTTCTTGCGAAAGCCATCGATAGTTGCATACCAGGCAGAAAGATCGCTTTTCTGATAGCCTGATAGACCCTTCTTAAGAGCTTTAAGGAAATCTTTCAGATCTGCATGTATGGCAATTTCAGCATGGACCTTTGCATTCAGCTCCAGAGGATCGACATCCACATGAATTTTTTTAGCAGCACGAGCAAAGGTAGCCGGTCGCGTACCAGTCTGCCTGCTGTCCAACCGTGAGCCCAGAATCAAGACTAGATCTGCATTGGCCACGGTGAGGTTGCTGTAACGGTTGCCGTAGGATCCGATCATTCCGAAAAAAGCCGGATGATCATGAAACAACGCGTCCAGACCCATGAGGGAAGTTACTACCGGAATGCCCGTTATCTGGACCACATCCTGAAAATCTGCGACAGCACCTGACGTCCTCACCCCGCCACCTGCAAGAATGACAGGCCTTTTAGCATCCCTGATGGAGTCAATAACGCCGATGATCGATTGGTGATCTAACGGTTCTGTCTGAAGCATGCGCCGGTATTCATCGGTATCAAAAAAACTTGTGAGATTTTGAGGATCTATTTGGGCGCGCTGGATGTTCATCGGCAAATCCAGCAGGACCGGGCCTGGCCTGCCGTTTTGAGCAAGAAAAACAGCTTTTTCCAGGTGAAACCGGATCTTCTGAGCGTCAACAACCAGTTCCGCGTATTTCGTCAGAGGTTTTGCAACGCTGACAATATCAGTTTCCTGAAATCCGATCTGGCGCACTGCTTTATCGAATTTGTATTCATACGTGTTTACTTGGCCCGTTATGAAAAGGCAGGGAACGGAGTCAAAGTAGCAGCTGCCGACTCCGGTAAGAAGATTCAACGCTCCAGGACCGCTTGTTGCCATGGCGACACCGAGTTTCCCATTCATCCGGGCATAGGCCTCGGCTGCGAACGCACCGGTCTGTTCGTGATGGACTGAAACGCATTGGATGTCCTTCCTACCGTTGGCGGAATCGAGCAGGTGCGTAATCGCCCCCCCGATGACCTCAAAGATGTGATGGACATCGTGATTTATGATGAATTCTATGACATAATCGGAAAGTTTCATATGGTATGGTTCAAGAGCATCACGGATATAGATTGAGATTATTTTGCATCCAAACCTCAGTCCGTTGCAACCCTGACTTGAGCGATGTCGATGGATCCCATTCTATGTTATTACGGGCTTTGTTGTTCTGTGCGACCCAGAGGCACGGTTCCTGTCTCTGCTTACTGACGGCTCCCCAAGCCGGTTCAGTGCTGGTGTGGAGCAGATCTTTAACAATTGTTACTACTTCTCCAAGGGAAGACTGAGTGCCGCTCCCGATATTGAATACTTCACCGAGAAAAGGCTTTTTGACTACGGCGATGTAGGCGTCGAGGATATCTTCGATAAATATAAAATCCCTGACTGACGTTGGCAAAGTCAGTTGAGGCACCTCATTTCGAAGAAAGGATTTGATCACATAAGGGATCAAACGTCTTGGATCGTCCCAAGGGCCATACGGAGAAAACAGGCGCAACGTTACAATCGGAAGCTGTTTGCTGATCCCTTCAGATTTACAAAACAAAGTGGCAGCAGCTTTGGATACACCGTAATCACCGTTTGGCTCCAAAGCGTCACGTTCATCCATGGGATGGAACTTTATTCCGTATTCGGATGAACTTCCGGTATTGACAAAATAATCGAACCCTACCCGTTCACATGCTTTGAGAAGATTGACGGTACCTAAAACATTAGACTCGAAAATGGCGGTTGTGTCCTTCTGGTCGGCAAATCCTCCATACGTAGCGCAATGATATATGACCTGCGGTCGAATCCTTTCAACAACTCGGCCGACCGCATCAGCATCACGCAGATCAACTACATGCTCAACAATATTTCTTCTGATATCGACAAGGCGCCAGGGATTAGATAACGTCCGTTTGAATGAATGGACCTCGTACCCCATTTCAAGGAGACGGCGCGACAAGCAGGAACCGACAAAACCTGTTGTGCCGGTAACTAAAACTTTCATCTGAGCAGGCACTTTCTCATCGTATCGATCGTAAAGCTGATCATATCTTCAATCATTCCCGGATACACGCCTACCCAAAAGCTATCCCGCATGATGCGGTCTGTATTCGCCATTTCACCGACAACCCTGAATCCTCGCTTCTCTCGTCTCATGATATCGAAGCAGGGATGTTTTATCAGGTTGCCGGCAAAAAGCATGCGCGTTTGTACGCCGGCTTTCTCCAGGTAGGCGACAAGATCGTCACGAGAACATGCAGCTTTTCTCTGCATCGTGAGGAGGAAACCGAACCAGCTTGGGTTGGAATTTTTTGTCGGCTCAGGCAGGATGAGGTGATCCGACAGGCCATCCAGACCTTCACGAAGCATTTTCCAATTTTTCTTTCTCGCTTCTATGAAACCATGCAGCTTATCCAGTTGGGCGCAGCCGATCGCCGCTTGCATGTCCGTTATCTTGAGATTGTACCCAAATTGCGAATACACATACTTATGGTCATAACCGATTGGCAACTCTCCAAATTGCTGCGAAAACCGTCTTTTACAGCTATTATCGCGGCCCGATGGGCACCAGCAATCTCTGCCCCAGTCCCGGAAGGATTCGACAAGACGCTTAAGCAGGCCATCGTTCGTATACACTGCGCCGCCCTCTCCCATGGTCATGTGATGCGGTGGATAAAAACTGGATGTACCGATTTGTCCGATAGTGCCTGTATATTTCCATTTATTGTTATGATTATATTTCGCTCCGAGTGCATCGCAGTTATCCTCAATGAGCCATAACCCGCGGGAATCGCAAAAATCCTTTACTGCATTCAAGTCAAAAGGATTCCCTAGCGTATGGGCCAACATAACAGCCTTCGTCCTGTCCGACAGGGCCATCTCCAGTTGGGAGCAGTCGATATTATAGGTAGGCAGCGTTACATCGACAAAAACAGGAATAGCACCGAATTGAATGATTGGAGCGACCGTGGTAGGGAAACCCGCAGCAACGGTGATGACCTCATCTCCCTGCTTTATCCTCTTGTCGCCTAACTGGGAAGAAGTGAGCGCCATGAAGGCAAGTAAATTAGCAGAAGACCCGGAATTGGTCAGAGAACAGTATTGCACACCAAGGAATTCCGCAAAGTCATGCTCGAATTTTTCTGCATATCTGCCCGTTGTCAACCAGAAATCGAGCGACGCATCGATGAGAGCTGCAATTTCCTTCTCGTCAAAAATACGGCCTCCATAGGGGATTCGGTCACCGGCCGTGAAAGTCTTCTTGGCTTTATGCTTAAACTCGTAGTATTGAACTGCAGCGGCGATTACCTGGTTCCGCAATTGCTGGTCCATTTCGCTCTGATCTGCCACGTCAGCCCTCAAATAATCCGCTATACTCTTCAATCTGCGATACACATGCTTGCCGGACATCACCACCCTGCCTATATATGCGAGACCAGTTTACGATGCTCTCTATTGCTTTTCTTACATCCCAGCGCGGACGCCACGCGAGCTCAGTTTTTGCTTTTGAACAATCAAGCTTCAGATAATTCGCTTCATGGGGATGTTTCTCTTTATTAATTTCATAGGAGGCATCATTGCCCCATTTTTCGCACAAGCTCTTCACGACCCATTCAACGGACCGCGCATCTTTCTCATCAGGCCCAAAATTCCAGGCACCACTAAAGCGTGGACCATGATCATAAAGTTTTCGGGAGAGCGCAAGGTAACCGAACAGAGGCTCCAATACATGCTGCCAAGGCCTGATGGCATGGGGATTTCGAATAAGGACCCTTTCATTTTTCAGAATTGCACGAATGCAATCCGGTATGAGTCTGTCACTCGCCCAGTCACCACCGCCAATCACATTCCCTGCCCTGGCCGATGCTATCGCCACGCCGTGGTCATCGTATTCCCGGGGATTGAAGAACGAACTCCGGTAGGAAGAAGTTATCAGTTCAGAACAGGCTTTGCTGCTGGAATAGGGGTCGTAACCTCCAAGCGGCTCGCATTCCCGGTACCCCCAGACCCACTCCTTATTTTCATAGCATTTATCGGTGGTCACGTTGATCACAGCCCTGACGGTGTTGCACCGTCGGATTGCCTCGAAAAAGTTAACGGTTCCCATAACATTGATTGCGTACGTTTCTACGGGAATTGTATAGGAATCGCGAACGAGCGGCTGTGCCGCCATGTGTATGGCAATGTCCGCCTTCGATGCACCCAGTGCCGATGCCAAAGACTCTCCATCTCTAACATCGGCGACCATCGAGGACTGGATTAAGGAACCTACTTTGCAGAGATCAAACAGGCTCGGTTCCGTCGGCGGCTTGAGCGCATATCCATGCACCTCAGCTCCCAGGGAATGGAGCCAGAGACAGAGCCAAGAACCCTTGAACCCCGTATGACCGGTGATAAAGACCTTCTTCTTACTCCAGAATTTTTTGTCAATCACTGGTTTGTCTTCCGTTGGGTTATTTCCAGACCTTCCACGGCGCCTTGCCGGACTGCCAGAGCGATTCGAGGTGGTTCTTATCGCGAAGCGTGTCCATTGCGTACCAGAAGCCACGATGTTTATGTGCAATCAATTGGCCGTCATGGGCCAGCTTTTCTAGCGGTTCTTTTTCAAAGACCGTGCTATCTTGAGTGAGAAGAGCGAGAACCTGCGTATCCAATACAAAAAATCCTCCATTCACCCAAGAGCCGTCACCAGCCGGCTTTTCCTGAAAAGCGAGCACCCGCTCTTCTTCGCCCAGGTCTAGTGCTCCAAAACGTCCGGAGGGTTGGGTTGCCGTTACCGTGGCCAGCCTGCCATGGGCTTTATGATAAGCAACAAGATGTCCTATGTCGATGTCGGAAACACCGTCACCGTAGGTCAACATAAACGTTTCCTTGCCGATATAAGGAGCGACACATTTGATCCGACCGCCAGTCATAGTGTCCGCGCCGGTGTCGACCAGCGTGACTTTCCAGGGTTCTACGTGCCGTTCATGAACTTCCATGACATTTTGTTTCATATCGAATGTCACGTCGCTCATGTGGAGAAAATAATTGGAAAAGTACTCCTTAATCATATACCCTTTAAAACCAAGACAGACGATGAATTCATTATAGCCATAATGAGAATAAATCTTCATAATGTGCCAGAGAATCGGTTTCCCGCCGATTTCTACCATCGGTTTTGGTCGGACGACTGTCTCTTCGCTTATTCGTGTGCCAAGACCCCCTGCAAGAATGACAACTTTCATGCATTCGCTCCCTGAATAATCACATGCCTTCTTTACCGATTCCTATTCCGCTGGCAGTGAATAATCTTGTCATGAATATCAAAGGAGTTATTCCTGGTAGAGCTGATATCGCCCACGAGAATCGTGAAAGCATCTGGTAAAATGCCTGGTTCAATTTTTGTGCCAAAAAAAACCGCTAATATGGCCAACTGAATGTTAATTGAAATAGCCGCAAGTAGTTAATGTTACAGATGATTATTCCACATGTCAAGTCAATTCAGCTCTTCTTCTTTTTTGATTGCATAAATCGGCGATCAACGTTAATATTCAAAAAAACTATGAACGAAGATGCTTCCTGTGAGCATTTCCATGAGGCGACTAGGCAATTGTAACGGCCATTTTGAACCCTGCGTGTAATGGCTTGAATTTTCGCAACTTAAAAAAGGTTCTAGATTTAGCCCATGTATCCATTTTTTTTCGCTGGTACCTCCGTCTTGCTGAACATTGTAAAAATACGAAAATTTTGATGGCGAAGAAATAGATTGTGATACATAAAAATAAACATAGGTGATTTCTTGGCAAGGAATATTCGAAATAAATTTAAGAATGCTGTGTTATTAGTGCCGGATATCGCGGCATTTTATTCTTCACTTTTTGCCGCCTATTATCTTAGAATGATGCTGTACCTTCTCTTTAGCACTAAATTCTTAGAGCCCTTTCCCCTCGAGTATTTTTTGCGCTTCTGGTGGTTTCCCGCGATTTTTTTATCCTTTATTCTCTATGAACGCCTCTATATTCGGAGACTCCCCTTCTGGGACGAGACCAGAGAACTCAGCAAGGCAACGTCCGCAGCCACGATTGCAATCCTCTCTATTCTTTCTTTAACCAAGATGTCAGAAAATATTTCCCGATTAACGATTGTCTTTCTCTGGTGCTTTAGTCTATTCTTTTTTCCGTACTTCAGAATGATCGGCAAGAAGATTTTTTATAAAATCGGCCTCTGGCGGGACAACGTGATCATTATCGGAGCCGGATCCGCAGGGAAAGCCATAGCTAGAGGGATATCCGGAAACATCCATCTTGGCTATAACGTCATAGGCTTTCTCGACGATGACGACAGGATTGGTAGACAGGTGGACATTGCGGGCTCGACCTACAATATCTTTGGGAAAATCAAACATTTTACAAAATTTGTAAATCTCCTCGATATCTCTACGGTGATTATAGCGATCCCTTCCCTCGCCGTGGACAGACTGGCCGAACTCACGGCGAATATTCAGAAACATACTAAAAATATCCTGCTCATTCCCGATATAAAAGGTGTCTCGCTCACGAATACAGAGCTGCACCATTTTTTTTTGCAGCAGATGTTCTTATTAAAAATCAACAACAACCTGACGTCACCCGTTAATAAATTCATTAAGAGAGCGCTTGAACTCGCCATTTCTCTTGTTTTCATGCCACTGCTTCTTCTCATCATCGGCATAATCGGTCTGCTTATAATACTTGACTCCCCTGGACCAATTTTTTATCGGCAACCGAGAAGAGGGCGCAATGGACGTCCATTTACTGTTTATAAGTTCAGAAGCATGTACCAAGATGCAATGGATCGTCTTGAAAATATACTTACGACAGATCCTCGTGCGAACCTTGAATGGGAAACTTATTTCAAATTAAAAAATGATCCCAGAATAACGCGGATGGGCGCTTTTCTGAGAAAAACGTCACTTGACGAGCTTCCACAGGTTTTCAACGTACTAAGCGGCGACATGAGCCTCGTCGGACCGCGTCCTGTACTTGATGAGGAAATTACGAAATACTACAGGGAGTTCTCTGACTATTACCACATGGTGCGTCCGGGGATTACCGGCCTGTGGCAGGTGAGCGGGAGGAATAATTTGGATTATGCCATGAGGGTCAGGCTAGATGCGTGGTATGTGCTCAATTGGTCCGTCTGGCTCGACATCATGATTCTATTCCAGACCATTCGTGTAGTTTTGAATAAAGAAGGCGCATATTAACACACAACAGTGCATTACGATCAGATTGCTGCACTACCGTAACATCTATTACAGGTTTATGCGAAACAGGGCCTAGCTCTGCGACGCTTACCGTATTTACCCATGCACCTTGTCTTGGGATATGTTGCTTGAACCGGTTGTCAGCGAGCAACAACGATTTTCCCCATCAAATCCAGAAACTCTTTCTGAAATCTATCCCTGCCATATTTTTCAGCGTTCTGACGGATAACATTGGTGTCGAAACAGTCTTCCGAGCGTTCAAACTCTTGCACAGCGTTGATCAAACTCGCCGTGGTCTGCTCCTTGAAAAAAATCCCTGTTTTCCCGTTGATTATTGTTTCCAGCACCCCACCTTTTTCATATGCGATAACGGGGGTCCCACACGCTTGCGCTTCTACAGGCAAAATCCCGAAATCCTCATCTGCAGCAAAGACAAATGCCCTCGCTCTTTGGAGGTAGGAACGTATCACGTCAGTCACTTGATACCCGAGTATTTCAATATTTTTTTTTGCTTTTGCTTTTACCTTTGATAAAGTCGGCCCATCTCCGATAACCACAAGCCTTTTATCAGGTGTCTGTGAAAATGCTTCTACAATGAGGTCGATTTTCTTGTACGGGACCATTCTGGAAACCGTCAAGAAAAAATCTTCTTTTTTCGAAATAGGTTGGAATTTATCTATATCAACGGGAGGATAGATGACCGAAGCTTCACGACCATAATGTTTTTTTATTTTTGCAGCAACGTTGTGTGAATTCGCTATGAAATGATCTACTCTCCGGGAAGCAGAATAATCCCAAAGGCGAATGTAGTGCAAAATGAGCTTGGCTATTTTCCCCTTTATGCCCTTGTCCAAACCTGACTCTATCAGATACTGACGCTGTAAATCCCAAGCGTAACGTATGGGAGTATGGCAGTAACAGACATGCAACTGGTCCGATGTCGTCAGAACCCCTTTTGCTACCGCGTGAGAAGAGGAGATTACAAGCTCATAACTGGAAAGGTCAAATTGTTCGATCGCAAGAGGCATAAAGGGCAGGTAACCCCTATACTTGCTCTTTGCAAATGGGAAGTGCTGAAGAAAAGACGTCTGGATGTTCCTATGCTGGAGAAATTGTCTTTCGGGCTCTGGTAAAAAATCTATGAGGCTAAAAAGGTCGGCATCAGGATATAGTTTTATAATCTGCTCGAGAACTCGTTCGGATCCCGCATACGATATAAGCCAATCATGAACGATGGCTGTTTTCATGATTCAAAAAAACTCCTTATAATCCACGCTCAGCAAATTCTACCGCAGAATGTCCATCCCTCGTACCTACTACATGGACTTCTGCAAGGAGAGTGGATATTCTTGCCGTTGTTCGATTTGTCGGACAGTCGAACACTTCTATGAAAAGCTGTTAACGTCTTCCTGCAATTCCTCGATTTTTATTTTCATCGCCTTAGATACGTCCAATTTGCATTTCAAAAAAATCATTGTCTGTTTAGCCTTTTCATCCATGCCTACTGATGTCAAACTGTATATGTATTTCTGCTTTTCAGTTACTCCTGGAAAATTTTGGATTTCGAAAATGCTTTAATTGATTAAAAATTTAATACCATAATTCACCTTACCCAGGCTGATCCTCTGCCTTGATGCAAGATATCTTTGCATAATACGATGATTATTTGCTATCTTTCTCAAAATTTGCGTACATTCAATGTCTGGCTTCAGGGAAGCATATTAGTGTTGTCGATCAATTTCCATCAGCTATGAGAACCAACTGATGTACAAAGATATATTCGTTTTTTTGCTCAATGAGCATCTACAAGATGAAAGAGTGTTCAAATTTGAACGGGATAATAGTAACACATAACTCCTCAAACTGTCAAGAAAAGTAGACGTACGTAGCTAAGGGTGTTTTTGTCTTGCGATTTCTTAGCCGCGGTTTTTTTCCTGTTCCTCATGGTATTTATGTGTTTGCACATTCACAGTGAATAATAAATCCTATTTAATTCGTTTCCTAACAAATGGTCGTTCGATTTCTAATTCTTGTATCATAAGATGTGTTCTTTATCAAAAAGAAATTACGTTCGGCTAGATGGTCATTTTTATTATTTTGACAATTTATCATCTTGCAATTTATAAAGGATTATAATATCTTACAATAGCAATTGTTACTGTTTCCTATTGAAGATATCCATTAGTTTTTGTGGTAAATCTGCGTTTGCCGGGACTTTTTTTGACAGGGAAAATAAGACATAGTTTAAAGATTGTGTTGCTGTTTTTACTGGATGTTGCGGCATTTTACGCTGCTCTTCTGGCGGCCTACTATTCGAGGAAATTACTGCAAGTCCTGTATCCGCAGGTCATTACACTGCAGTTTTCTCTCGGTTTTTTTGTGAACTTCTGGTGGTTACCTGTTATCTTTATAGCTTTTATCGTTTATGACGGTCTTTACTTTAAAAAACTCCCCTTCTGGGATGAAACAAAAGAACTTATCAAGGCAATTTCAGCTTCCACGATAACGATCCTGGCTGTGATATCCCTTGGGAAAATGGGCGGGATTTCCCGTTTAACTGTTGTCTTTCTCTGTTTTTATAGCTTTTTTTTCTTTCCCCTTTTTCACCTTATTGGCAAGAAAGTACTGAGAGCCGTTGTTTGGCGTGATAATGTCATAATCATCGGTGCAGGTGCTGCGGGATTAGCAACCGTAAAAGGGATAAATTCTGATGCCCATCTTGGCTACCACGTAATAGGATTTCTCGACGACGATGAGAACATTGGTAAGTATGTTCAGGTTGGTGATAATGTCTATGATATCTTGGGTAAAATCAGTGATTGCAAAATTATTGTCAGACAGTTTGAAATTTCGACTGTAATCGTCGCCATCCCCTCACTCTCGAACGAAAAGCTTTCGCAACTCACCAACGAGATACAGAAATACACGAAATCCATTCTCCTTGTGCCCGATGTAAAAGGAGTCGCGCTTTCCAATACAGAACTTTACTATCTGTTCATGGAGCAGCTGTTCCTGCTCAAGATCAATAACAACCTGAAGTCAACGTTCAACCGCTTTGTGAAGAGAATTTTTGACTTGATGCTCGTCATCCTCCTTTTGCCTGTTTTGCTGCCGGCCATCGTCTTTATTGCACTATTGATTATGGTGGACTCGCCAGGCCCCCCTTTCCACATCCAGAACCGCTTTGGGCAGAACAAAACTATTTTTAAATGCATTAAGTTCAGGACCATGTACCTGCAAAGCGACGATCTCCTCAATGATCATCTGCAGTCTAATCCTGACAAAGCACTGGAATGGCAAAAATACAAAAAATTAAAAGGCCCGGACCCGCGAATTACTCGGATCGGTAAATTCCTGAGACAAACATCGCTGGATGAACTTCCGCAATTCTTCAATGTGTTAAAAGGTGACATGAGTCTCGTCGGATCTCGCCCTTATTTACAACGAGAGGAGGACGACATGAATTATTATATCGATACGATTCTTCTGACCCCTCCTGGCATAACCGGCCTGTGGCAGGTGTCAGGCAGGAACAGACTGACTTTTGAAGACCGCCTCGTACTCGATGCCTGGTATGTGCTTAATTGGTCTGTTTGGCTTGATATCGTTATTTTGTTCAAAACCTTCAGAGTGGTACTCTTTCGAGAAGGAGCGTATTAGGGCGAGTCTGTGGTCTCAATTAACTAGGCGGGGTAAACCGTGAAAAAAATTTTCATCACCGGTGGAGCCGGATACATTGGAAGCCACATGGTAGCATCGCTGGGAGATAAAGGCTTTGATGTCCTGGTGTACGACAATCTGATTACGGGACATCGCGATGCCTTGTTGTGCGGTAAACTGGTTGTCGGCGATTTAAAGGATACTCATTTATTGAGAGCGACACTGCACGACTTTAAACCCGATGCGGTGATCCATTTTGCGGCCTTTATTCAAGTCGGCGAGTCGGTACAGGAACCGCTCAAGTATTACGTCAATAACAGCATGAACGCTCTCAACGTGCTGGAGGCAATGAAAATTGAAGAGATCAATAACTTTATCTTTTCTTCGACTGCAGCGGTGTACGGTCATCCGAAACGCGTCCCCATCACCGAGGAGGATCCGATAAGTCCCATCAATCCCTATGGCAGGTCAAAAGCTTTTGTTGAAAGGACGCTGGAAGACCTGTCACGTACGAACGCATTTCGCTATATTTCTCTCAGATACTTCAATGCCGCAGGCGCTGACGTGCTTGCACGGATCGGTGAACAGCATTATCCTGAAACACATCTGATCCCTCTTATCCTGAAAGCTGCGAAGGGAGCACGGGAAAACGTAACTATTCACGGGACCGACTATGACACTCCAGACGGGACCTGCGTCAGGGATTACATCCATATAATGGATCTTGTGGAGGCGCACAGCCAAGCGCTTGATTATCTTTTTTCCGGCGGGAAAAGCGATGTGTTCAATTGTGGTTATGGCCATGGCTATTCAGTACGTGAAGTGGTGGACACGGCTCGCAAGGTCTGTGGCATTCACTTTCCGGTCATAGAATCACAACGCCGTGAGGGTGATCCGCCCATCCTCATTGCTGATAGTTCGAAAATTAGGCAGAAGCTCCATTGGCAGCCGCGCTATGATGACTTAAATTTTATAATCAAGACGGCATGGGAGTGGGAAAAGAAAAATAAGCCCTAGCTTATAAGCTCAGATCGCGGCTGTTTGTAGAAGGAAGGGACTGGTCGCGTTGTTCAGAGACTTGAGCGGAAGTGACAGACTCTCTCACACAGACGCCGATAATGAACGCAAAAGTGTAGCGAAGTATCTGGATACTAAAGAAAGAATCAGTAAGCCCCGCTATCATAAAATGCACAGCTGTCGCCGTGGCTAGAAACGCGAACAGTCTTTCTTTTTCTCTGCCCAGATCCCTTTCCCCCGTTTGCATGATAGGTAATGTAAACCTCAAAATCCGATAAAAAACATACAGAAGCACGATGAGTCCAGGCAAACCGTTTGTAGCAAGCGCGAAGAGATACATGTTATGCGGCTGATTAAAATCGAGCAGGAACTTGGGAAACTGTCCCGAGTTCACGTATGCGGCCATAGTAGGCACATAATCGCCGGAACCGACTCCTATCAAGGGATTGGACCAGAACATCCGCAGTGCTGCTTTCCACATGAGGAATCGCCCGCCAAGTGATGTCACCGTTTCGCCTTCTGAATAGTTCGATATATCGCTACCGATCATATGAATTCGTTCGTGAATGAACGGGACGAACAGGTAGGCCACAACACAGATTACGGCGGATACGCCTGCGATCAGGAAGAACACCTTCCTGCTCCTGCTAACCAGGAAGGCCATGACCATCGATGTCAGGAGTATGCCGAACCATGCTGTCCGCGATGTGGACAGGAGAATACATAGAACGGCGAGTGTCAGGGAGCTGTAAAGGAAAGCATTGACTCCCCTCGAGAGATCGCGGCGGGAATAGAGCAGAAAGGCAGCTGCTGCGTATAGTCCAAGCGCGTTTACGTTGGAAAACCAGATATGGTGAACGTGCAGGGGTGACAGAGGAAGGACATATTTCTTGTCGCCCACGATGCCGAGATAGGTCATCACTCCTATCACATTCAGGGCCATGAGCCCGATCAGAAATGCGGTCAGGAGCGATTCCGCGCTCCGATATTGATTCGTCTTGTCCTGAAGGATTGGAATCAAGACGGAGACCATGAGATAGATGGCAAGGAGTTCTAAGAATTTATTGGCTGTTTGCATACCGTCGGCATATTTACCTGAAAAAAAGACCCCGACGAATGAGACGGCAAAAATGAGAGTGAATGCCAGTGTTAAGGGTTGCTTGACGTTTGGCATTACCGCTTCTCTAATGTCCTTAGCAAAGAAGGCTCCGGCAGCTACCAGTGGGTAGATAAGAAAGAGAAGTATATTTCCAGCGCTCTTCGACAAGGGTAGGGTAAAGGCAAAAAGCAGTAGGCACCACGCGAGTGTACTATAGTAAAGTGATCTTTTCATCGATAATTCCTCTTGATATCTTCGCGCGCAAGCGACTCACTTCTTGTTGAGTGAGCACAGCTCATGCAAGAATTCAACGTACAGATGTGACGACGCACCTCAATAATACAGATCATGATGTCCAGAGCTTGAGGTTCTCAGTATTGCATGCCTGACCATGCTTCGCCGTTCCTATTTCTGCCGGCCCTTCCGCTTTTCAGAATCCGTATGGATTTTATAGAGAAACGATACAGGATTCGTCACAAGCTTGATCGGAATTCTAGGCAATGAAAATGCATCAAACTTATGTAAAACATGGCCTCTTCGAGTGGTAACCGCGGAACGATATCCCGCTTTTTTTACTTCTACCTTCACCAGCTCATCCAAGTCTCCGTAGGGATAACAGAAATGTTCTACATTTTTATCAAGCTGCTCTTCCAATGTCTTTTTTGAGCCCTTGAGTTCTTCCTGCAGCGCTTCCCCCGACAGGGTTGAGAGTTGCGGATGTGACCTTGTATGGGAACCAATCTCGACGCCAGACTTGCTGATTTCTCGAATCATGTCCCAATCCATGAGGGGTTTCGTGATGTTCTCATTTTCAGAATCCCAGGTATTGATCTTGCCTACGAGATCAGATACGACATATATAGTTGACGGATATCCGCATCGTGTCAAGATAGGATAGGCATTTTTGTAAAAGTCCCGGTATCCATCGTCAAAGGTAATGGCCGCAAGGTTGCCACTCACGTTTCCGGCACCAACAGACGCAAGCATGTCCGATAGCGATAGGACCTTGAAACCCGCTTTCTTTAAGTACCACATCTGGAAGCGAAACATTCTTGGTGTCACGTACAGGTTAGGAATGCGAACTCCCTGGGGAGGAGTGTCAATGTTGTGGTACATAAGGATTACGGCTTTTGACATTAAGAGGTACCCGGCAAACTAGTTTTATTCTTTATAACGCCATCGAAAAACCGGAAATACTCTTCTATCATCCTATCCCTGCTGAACCGTTCAGAAACCCAAGGTGGTCCTGCTGTCGACATTGTATTTCGTAATTCCTGATTCCGCAGTATCTTGATTATTTCTTTGACCATACCATGAGCTCCATCCCTTACGAGGACACCGGCAGGACATCCCTCAAGCGCATCGCGTACCCCGCCTTCATCAAAAGCTACAACCGGTGTTCCCATGGCGAGTGCTTCAATGACCCATATACCGAACCCTTCATTCCTGAAGGTACTGACAGCGATATCTATATCTGCATAGTAGGCCGGCATATCGTCCTTTGGCAAGGTATCCAACCATAAAATCGAATCAGTTACACCGAGGTCGGCGGCCCGCTTCTTGAACTCTCTCAGTTGTGGCATGTCAGCCAACGGCGTGAGCAAGAGGTAACGGACACTCGGTAGTTCTTTCCGTATTTCCACGAGGGCATCGAGAAACTCAATCTGATTCTTCCACATGCTGCCGGACGTGCTGAGGAGAGGTGTATCGGATGAGAGTCCGAAACGATTTCTGAGGAAGCCATGCATCCTTGGCAGGGGTTTAAACATGTCAAGGTTAATACCATGATGGATGACCCTTATTTTACCGGTAAGGGCAGGTTGAAAAGCCTCCATCCTTTGCACAATGTACCTCGAGATAGTGACGATATTGTGCAACCGGTTGAGAAGAAACCGCGATTTGATGAAGTCTGCTATGTGCACAGTATACACAAGATGCAGGGGGATGCCGGAGAGGAGCCTGGCTATCCATGCCTGCACTATGTCATGACCTCGCTGGATACTGACGATCTCGTACTTTCCCTGTCTCATGATAGCTGCAATCTCAAAGAACGAACTGATTCCCCTGATACCAGACTTTTCTATGGGATATACAACAACAGGATGATTCTCGAACATGGACGACAAAGGCGTATCAGGACGACAGACAATGCCGATCGTCGCGCCCATTTTTGCCAGACCGGGCAGCAGTTCCATCAAAAACTCTTCGCCCCCGCCTCGATATCTGAAATTGTTAATAAAAAGAATTCTCATGGGAAATACAGTGCAGACTCAAATTTATTTCAACGCGTTTGTTTATTCCTGAACAGGATCAGCATCGCCTTTGACCGCGAATTTGTCATATTCACGGACCCATCCGTCTTTGTGCTTTTCTTTGTAGCTATGTTCATACAGTTTCAATTCACGTAGGAAATAATTGAATGCGATGACGGCTGCAAGGAAGAAGCCATGGATACCGTCTCGGTACCCCTGGTGCATGATAAATCTTCCGAAAAAACGCTCCCATGGCTTGAATATCGCCCTTATCAAATTGAATCTTTTGTGAAGCCCGAGGTAGTCGCCATCTGCTTCGATCGAGCTGTAATAATTGAATTTATCCATAAATGCCCTGAAGCTTACATATCCGTCGTGGAGAATGGGATGTTCTAAATATGCCGTCGTGCCCCGCGTGATTACCTTGAGATGTATCGGTCCTTCCCACATGCCAAGAGATTTGCGGTATAAATTAGTTTTGTACTGTGGGTACCAAGCACCTGCCTTTATCCACTTGCCGGCGAAATACTCCCTTCGCGGGATCATAAAGAGGTCTGCGCGAGGACCGTTTGTGAACTCTTCGAAAATCTCGTCGCGTAAGCCTATGGTAGCGACCTCATCCGCATCGAGCGCAAGTATCCAGTCGTTCGCTGCATAACGGTCTGCAATATTTCGCTGCTGCGACGAGCTATGCGGCCAAGGATGCTGATACACTTTGTCTGTAAATCGCCTGCAAATCTCTACGGTGCGGTCCGTGCTAAAAGAGTCCACAACTATGATTTCATCTACCCAGCAGAGGCTTCTGAGGCACCGTTCAATTTTTTTTTCCTCGTTGAACGTGATGACCACGGCAGATATTTTCAGTCTGTCAGTCATACAAGTCTACCTCGTTTCTTTTATGAGAAATAGCTACGACTGCAACTGTTGTGCAAAAAGGTGTTCAAACTCACTTGCAACCGCATCCCAGGAATATTTTTTTAAAACCGAATCACGTCCCTCTTTGCCGAGTTGTTTCATGCGGCTTGGGTTGATAAGTAGCGCCCGGATTTCTTCTGCTGCAAAAGCAGGCGCGGAGGGTTCGACCATCAAACCTCCCCCCTGTGAGAGTATCTCGGGGAAGGCACTCCCCTGCGACACAACGACAGGCAGCTCGCTGGCCATAGCCTCGATTGCCACAATACCGAATCCTTCGAATTCAGGAAAGAAGACAAACAGGTCAGCTGCATTGTAAAATCCGGAGACATCTTTCTGGTTTCCCATGAACAGGACGTTGGCTTCCAAGCCCATGGACTTGATTTCCCCGAAAAACGTCTGGCGGTCTTTTTCGTTTCCATCGCCACAAACGATGTACCGGATATCGGGTAGAGATTTTTTAAGAAGACTTACGATCTTCAATACCTTACCGATCCCTTTACGACCCTGAAGGGCTGCAACCGTAATAATGACCGGTGCTTTTTCCGGTATTTTAAGTTTCTCCCGCATTGCTACGCGACGTGAGATATCAGGATGGAACAGGTCAGGGTCTACACCGTTCGGGATCGTAATAGCCGGCCTATTGAAACAGCGCTCCACACCCAGCGCGATATAAGTGCTCGCTGCAACGAGTTTGTCAGCATACTTCGCAGTCCCGAACTTTTTAAAGGCATTGAAATGCTTCTCGTGCTCTTCAAAGGGATATTGAAAAACAATATTATAGCGGAATTTTTTTAGCATGTGAGCTAGACCTGCTGCATATCCCTCTCCGCGCGCGATGGCAAGGTTCACAATATCGTAGTCAGTAGTCAAAAATGCTTTCATAAACCCTGGTATAAACGAGAGTTTGTGCCAATTATAATGATAGATTTCGCAGACGCGCACACGTTCATCAATCCATTCCCGCGTTACCGGCTGCATACACCTGCCAGTAATGAGCGTCACGTCATGTCCCTTTTTTGCCAGGCCGTTTGCAACGCTGATGATGAAACGCTCAATCCCACGCGGATTGCGTAAAGTATACATATGAGCAAAGGCAATTTTCACTACATTCCTCTTGCTAGTTCTTGAATCTCCTGAGTTTGTTTTGGATCTCATAGAGCTTGATGTATTTCATGAAGACAGTATGGGCTTCCATGACGGATATGGTAAATCCTGCAATCCCGTCTGCAATTCCCAATCGTATAAAATAGCGGTAAAGAAAAGCATAGAGAGGTCGCACAGTAAAATCGATGATACGTGCTCTCCTGCCGCTTTTAAAATGGTCTTCAGCAGTAAGAGACGAATATCTGTTCTTCGTAGCCGCAAAATGAGCAATATCGTTATAAATATAATGGTATATCTCATTTTTGAGTTTTTCCTTAATGCCTATTACTTTCACCTCATCGTGAGGCGCATATCCGCCCCATTTGCACCGATCCTTGCGAAACAGGCGAATCTTATAGTCGGGAAACCAGGCTGAATGATTGATCCACTGCTGCATAAAGAAATGACGGCGAGGCATCTCATAGGCATCGCAAATGCTGTTATTCAAATCCAGAGACAGGATCTCGTCCCGCAGCCCCGGAGAGACTCGCTCATCTGCATCCATGTGCAGCACCCAAAGGTTTTTTGCCTGGTCCGTCGCAAACTGACTCTGTCCGATATGTCCAAGCCATTCCTGAATGACGACCTTATCCGTGAACTCCCGTGCGATCGCAACGGTATTGTCGGTGCTCTTGGAGTCGACGACAACGATCTCGTCAGCCCAGGAAACGCTCTCCAGACACTCTTTCAGGTTTTTTTCTTCATTGAAAGTCCGGACGGTGACTGATATCTTTGTTTTTTTATCTTCCATTCACCGCACTCCGTTAATTGAACATACCAGATGTGATCCGTTCTAACCGTTCTAACCGTTCAATTGCATCAGAGCCTACGATTGAGTTCTTTACCTATCGCTGCACCTGATTTATTCACAAAAGGGCCGGAGATTTATTCAACGCCGACCCGGAAATCCTGACACTCTCCTGAAACACCTCATCCACCGAAATGGCTTCCATGCATGCAGGCCTCATGCGCGCTGACGGCTCGCATTCAGAAAAGAATTTCTGTCTGCACGGCGAGCATGCCATAGCCTTATAGATGACTTTCGCCCGTGTGCTCCAAGGGCCAAATTTAACTGGCGACTGCGGCCCGAAAAGTGCCACGAGTGGAGTACCAGCCGCAGCAGCAAGATGCATAATGCCGCTATCGTTTCCTACAAACAAAGAGCACCTCCTTAAGAGCGCTATCGTCTCACGCAGGTTGCATTTCCCCACAAGATCGGTGACATTGTCCGCGAACATATGCTTTATTGCTCCAAATGCCTCGACATCTCCAGGGCCGCCAATGATAAGAGTACTAAAATTCGTCTCTTTTCTGAGTCTCGCTGCCAACTCTGCATAGTTTTCCAGAGGCCATCCACGCTGCGGCACGGCGGAAAACGGATGTATTGCTGCAATCCGCTTCAAGGGAGTAACGCCAGCATCAGTGAGGATGCGAGCAAGGCGCTCCTCTTCTGCTGGACTCGTCCAAATCTCAAGATAGTCGTCTTCTACGGTTACTCCATCAGCTTTTAAAACATCAAGAAAGTTCTTCACCTCATGTTGATCATGCCGGTAGGGGACCTTCGTCGTCAACAGCAGCCCCCTGAACTCAGTATCGAATCCTATTCGTTTTGGAGCGCCGCTTAGCCACGCGAGAATGGCGCTCGAGAGCGAACGTTTGAGAACGTACACCTTATCAAAATGATGTTGTCGGAGGTCTTTAAGAAATGCAATTTTCGAGAAAAGGGTACGGTGACTCCCCCTGCTGTCGGCGTGAATGGTTACCGGATCCCAATAAATCATTTCGTTGACATAGGGGATCCCTTTCACGACGTCTGACGAACCTGGTGCCACCATCCATGCAATATACGCCTGTGGTTCAGCATGACGCAGGTTCCGCAGAAACGGGATTGTCAGTACCGTATCGCCGATAAACCGGTATCGCATAACGAGGATATTTTCCGTCACGGATTTCATCCGTCGTTTTTCCCAACCTGGTTGATGATCCAGTCAGCAGCCTCGCTGATGGTATGGGCTATGAAATCGGGCTGGAAAAGATAAGGTGGCCGCACGCTTTCTTCATCTCGGGACCCGTAGCCCGTTCTGACAAGAATGGCGTGCGCACCTGCTCTCCGGCCTAGTTCCACGTCGCTCCACTTGTCCCCCACAACAAAGGATCGCTTAACATCAATCTCTAGATCGCGTGCAGCCCTATTGATTAGGCCGGTACGGGGCTTCCTGCAGTCACATTCTTTGGTATAGTCTGAATTGCCCGCCGTAGGATGATGGGGACAGTAATAAATAGCATCAAGCCTTGCTCCTTCGTCACGCAGCATCTGTTCAAGGCGGGCATGAATTTCATGAAGCAGAGATTCCGAGAAATAGCCTCGTGCGATCCCCGACTGGTTTGTCACAAGAACAACCTTCAGGCCTGACTCATTTAGTCGTTTAATCGCCGCACCTGCCCCGGGTATCAACCGAAGATCTGCA
>Ga0187771_10000736_pt1 | contig 20574 bp, 21 predicted proteins | sample 0116_SJ02_MP15_1_FD_133139 | JGI IMG/M metagenome (GOLD analysis project Ga0187771, IMG submission 133139) | Tropical peat soil microbial communities from peatlands in Department of Meta, Colombia - 0116_SJ02_MP15_10_MG | ecosystem: Environmental > Terrestrial > Soil > Wetlands > Peat | place...
CAGCCGTGCTGGCTGTCCTCTGGGTGGTCCTTCAATGGTCCATCGCCGAGTCGGTGTACTCGTCGAAGGCCGGCCTCGACTGGTTCGGAATCACGTTCTATCACTACTACACCTTCGTGGCCGCGGCGCTCTTCTCTCTCCTCCTGATCAACCCCCGGCTGGGAGCCAGTGACCTCTGGAGGCTCTGGACCGTCGTCTATAGGCGGATGCGCCCCTACGAGACCGAGGAAGTCAAGCCAAAGGAGACATTGAACATCTGGCTCTGGTCTCTCTGGCAGGTTGTGAAGTGGGCGATAGGGTTCTACGCCTTTGTGAGCACGGGAGGGTTTCTGTTCCTCGGGCCGATCATGAACCCGATTTCGATGATGACAATGGGCATTGGTAGCTGGGGAGACGTTCCCCGCGCCTTCGTCCTCCCCCTCGCTCCTACCTCTGGCCAGAGCTTGGTGAGCCTAATGCCGACGCTGACGATTCAGTACGGCGTCATCTCCTACGTCATCACTTCGGTTCTGGTGGTCGCAGGCATCCGCGTGATCATCCGTTTCCTAGCCGACCTGGGTCTGCGAAGGAGTGCCATCTGGGTCAGAGACCTCCTCGTCCTCATCGCGTTGATACTGTTCGGCACGATAGTTGGCGCCCCCTACTGGCTGATGAACATCGCGACCCCCTACGTGTACGGGCTGGTCTGGGTGGCCCTCCTGCTTTCTGCGGTCGGCGCCGTCTACTTCTCGAAGAGGGACGTGTCGGTCTCTAGGATCAAGCTGTACAAGGGCGCCGCCCTCTTCCTCGCGGCCCTGTTCATCATTCAGGCAGGGGTGGGGGCGTTCTACCTCTTTAACTGGAACAACAACTACCTCCCATACCAGTGGTATCCTCAGACTCAGAAACAGATCACCGTGACCCGCTGGGCCGCGGGCCTGAATGACATCCATGTCCAGAACATCACCAGCCTCCCCACAAGCAACCCGGTGACGACCCTCGACCTGGTTCGTCAGTGGGACCAGACGGCCGCTTCGGTAATCAACACCAAGGAGATAGGCGCCTATAACTGGATGGGGCTGGCCAGCTCCGAGATAGTCTTCTACAATGGAACCGAATATTGGGTTTCCCCCACTACCCCGGTCTTTCCATCCACCGACTGGATCAGCGAGCATCTGATCTACACCCACGCGGCAAAGGTGCTGGTGATTAACACCCACAACGGCTCGGTGATTCCAACCACGAGCGCCTTCGGAATCTCCTCGGAGCCCCCTATCTATTATGGAGAAGGCGACGGCTTCAGCCAAAGCGTGTACGTCCACGTTCCTGGCTACGAGGAGATACAGAACGTCTCTTACGCTGGCGCTCCCGACTTCACCCTCAGCGGCTGGCAGAAGGCCATGTGGTTTACCTTCTCCGAGGGGCAGCTCGGGTTCGCCTTCTCTTCTCAGTCCATAGACATGCTGTGGAACAGGAACATCTTCAGCCGTGTGGGCGACATACTAATTTCGGGCCTCACGATGGACCCGTCCGCCTACATCGTCTCCGACGGGAAGAACCTCTACTACGCGGTGCAGGTGTACATCGACTATCCCTTGGGGTCGAGCTTCGCGGCGAGCCCCTATCTCAGGTTCTTCGGGGTCGTCCTCGTGAACATAGCTGATGGTGCGATGCAGGGGTACACGGTGACTAACCTAGTCGGGACCAACTCCTCAGACTTCGTCACCCAGTTCTACCAGAACTACTACTCAAGCTGGAAGTCGCCGCCGTCCTGGCTCATTCCGCAGCTACGTTACCCCGAACAGCTCCTCGGCTCCCCCTCTGTGCCGGGTCAACTGGACTACGACTTCGTCTACCACGTAAGCGACCCCTTCATCTTCCGGTCCGGCACTCAGTTCTATGAGCGGGCAGGCAACAGCACGGTGCAGTACATCCCCTTCGCCGTAGGGAATAGCACCTACTTCGTCGGCCTCCAACTGGTGCAGTATCAGGGGGTTGTCAGCAAGAACCTTGGCGCTCTCTACGTTGCCTACGGTGGCAACAGGCTAGGGCAGGTCTACCTGTACCAGAATCCCTCTCAAACCTCTCTTATCATAGGTCCGACAGCGGCCGAGAACGCTCTCACCACGAACCAACAGGTGAGGACGCAGCTCACCCTCCTCCCCAACGCGAGGTTCGGCTCGTACCTCCTCTACTCCGTGGGTGGCGTGCTCACGTACTTCATCGCCGTGTATACCACCCCCGCATCGGCCGGGGTGGTCACGCAGCTTCCGTTCATGACCGCCGTCAATCCTGCCACGGCTGCGGTGGGGGTGGGGCGCGATGCTACGTCAGCCTTCGAGAACTTGGGAACTGCTACCCCTATCGGCACGCCGACCTCTACGAGGGATGCGGTCGTCCATCAGATTGATTCCATGATTTCCACGAACGGCTATTCGCTGGTGAACGCCACCTCGGTGAATCCCACCGTTTGGGTGAACGTCGGAACCGCGTCCTTGGGGACCGCCGGAGCCAACCAAACGATTGGACTCGTAACGAATCTCCTCAAGAGCTACGGCCCCGGGAGTGTCGGCAACACGGTTTACGCCTGGACCGACGCTTCGGGCAACTTGGACTTCGGGATCCTCAGGCTCCCGACCGCTGGGGTATCAGAACTCTTCTACGTGACGATACTGCCCTGACCTCGGTCAGTGCAACGCCAGGAAGAGGGCGACTATGATGATTAGCCCGGCGAGCCCCAGCACAATCACTCTCAGCATCCCGTTCCTCTCAGCGATCATGACGCTGGCGTTGAGCTGGGCCATGGGGTTCTTCGAGTTGAGAAGCCGTACGAGTTCGAGGGCGTCTTCGTAGACGAACTTGCCCCCGTCCACCACAATCAAGTTGTCCCCCTTGAAGTAGAAGCTGTGGCCTCTTACGGCCAAGGGAAGCTGGGACCTCCTCCTTATCCACTCTTCGAACTGCTCCTCGCTCATTCGCCAGGAATGCCGAGGGTGGAGTTTTTCTCCTTTTGCTTGGCCTGGTTGGCGCTTTTTAGGAGGAAGCGATCCGAGAGGGGGTTGAACGCCGCCTGGGCCGTTGTCCTCTGTTGGCTACTCATCTCAGGCCTCGCTGGTTTCGCCCTCATGGGATTCGACAAGAGCCGGGCCAAGACGAGAGGCAGGAGGGTGCCCGAGATGACCTTCTACGAGCTGGCCCTCGCAGGTGGGGCCCTGGGCATCGTCGCCGGGGCTTTCGTGTTTCATCACAAGACCGCAAAGGTCTCGTTCCTCGTGGTGGTCGCCATCATAACTGTTGGTTGGATTGCCCTGCTGAACGGCCTGCAGATTTCTCTGGGCCCGCCCGTCGGGTAATTCTGGGCCCGCTGTACAACGCATTTCAAATATTGGCGGACCTCTCTTCTTCAGACCTGCATTGAACATAGTTTCCGCCGGCCTACTGCTCTTTTGGGGGATTTACTTCGTCATGGCGGGAACTGGTAACGCAGTCGACTGGCTGACAGACCACGGCTACAGGGGAAAGTACTTCCGCTCTTCGAGCAAGAATCTGGAACTGATGGAGAAGGTGGCCAAGAGGCACGGCTCCGGCTCATCGGCCATCGGCGCGCTCTTCGTCATCATCATGTCCTGGGAGCTACTCTCGGCCGCCGCGTACTTGTGTGCCTTCGGCCTGTACCTCGACGGAAACACAATCCTGCTCCCCTACGCCTTCTTTGCCGGCATGGGACTCTTCGCAGGTCTGGTGTTAGGAAACGAGGCGTTCGTCTACTACGATGACGAGGAAGAGCACGTTATCATGTTCGTGGCCCAGCTCGTCTCGTACATCGCAGTTGTGCTCCTCTAGCCGCTCCGGCGCCAGCGTGGCTACCAGAGATTCAGCACGATGATCGAGATTGCCAGGACGACTCCCACCGCGACATAGATCCAAAATGTCCTGCCTCTGACTGGGAGCGCCAACGCGGGAAACCAGGCATACGCATGCAGCACTTAAGGCATCGGACCCCGGAACTGTCCACCCTGGCCGGGCGCCGAAGCCAGGGGTTCAGGCCTGTTTGTAGGAGACGACCTTCCCGTCTTTGTCGTCCACAATTACTTCCTTCCTGTCTGGGCCTATCCCGGAAATCTCGGCGATCACCTTCCACTTGGAATCAGGCTCGATAGCGACTACGGAAGAAATCGTGAGCTTCTCGTAGCCGGCGTCCTCCTTCAGAAACTTCTTCACCGCAGTCATGACCTCGGTAATCGTCATCCTCATCGAAGTAACCCGAGCCTGGAGGCTCTAGACGCATTCTTTCAAACCTTCCGCGCTGGCAATAGAGGACAAAGAGAAGGCGGAAGTGACCTCTTTCGATTGCGCTTCAAGCTCTCACACGCCGGCCCCGAAGACATCGATCTTCTGGTCGCGCACCGCCTGAACATGTGGCGTGACATTCACCCTGAAGTGGGGGCTAGAATTGACGAATCCGAGCACCTGACAAGGGAGTGGGTCAAGAGGGAGCTCGCGGAGGGGCAGAGACTTCACTACAATTTCGTGAAACCTCATCAGGCCTTGGACGGGCATACGCCCGCACAGGTCGCGGGGGTCGGGGTTCAGGGGGACAAGTGGTTAGAGTTGCTCAGGGCTTCGCTCGCCAACCAGAACGCAACGGGAGGGCAGACCAACTAACTATGCAACAGAACGTCAGTTGACGTTTGCACCTTCGAGACCTTCGCCATACCAGTTCACTTTTCCTAACCCGTTGTTCAAATGAATCTCTCAACGAATGATAAAGCGGTGTCGAGTGCTGTTACATCCTTGTACTATGTCTCTCCTAGCGAGTACAGACGATGCCGAGCAGGTGGCCCGCTCTTGGATGGAGAAGAGGTACGGCAGCAGGCTGGGCAAGGTAAGATTCATCGAAGTCATGTCTGACAATGGAGTCTGGACCGTGAAGGCCAACGTCAAGCTCGCCACTGGGCTTCTCGCCTTCAAACCCTACGTTGTGCAGCTGAAAATCGACTCCAACTCGACGGACATCCTAGGATATTCTGAAGCCGAGATTACGTCCAAACAGGACTGAGCCATCTCCTCGAAGGCTCTGTTTCTCCCAAGTTTCGCTGATTGCGGTGCCCCCCGGTCCAGGCCGAGGTTCCCTGAGGAGGAGCAAGTTCCCAACGACCCGAGGCTTTGGATAGCCTCGGCACATGCGAGCGGCAACCCGAGGCAAGACCGTTCCAGGGACGCGCAGGACTCTCGTGAACTTTTCTAGCGGACAGAAGCCCCCTCATGGGGAGAGGCATGTCGGGAATAGGGCTACCGGGTGTCCCCGAAATCCAAGAGGCGGCGCGCAGGATAGCTGGTGTCGCAGCCGTGACACCACTCGTCGAAGTTCCCGCCCTTTCCCGGATGGCAGGGCGCGAGGTCTATCTGAAACTCGAGTGCTTCCAACCGATCAAGGTCTTCAAGATAAGGGGGGCCTACAATAAGGTCTCCCGGGTGCCTGAGAGGGCGGTTGTTGCCGCCTCTTCTGGGAACCACGGCATTGCCGTCGCCTACAGTTCCCGACTCCTCGGGAAGAAGTGCACCGTCGTGGTCCCTGAAACAGCAGTGAAGGAGAAGGTGGACACGATTCTCGACTACGGAGCCGAGGTGGTCAAAGCAGGCACTCTCAGTGGGGAGAGGGAAACGAAGGCAAGGGAGATTGCGAAGTCCACGGACTCCGCTTTCATCCATCCATTCGACGACCCGGCCGTGATAGCAGGCCAGGGAACCTGCGGGTTGGAAATGGCAAACCAACTGAGGGAGTTCGACTCGGTTCTTGTCCCGGTCGGGGGCGGAGGCCTAATCTCTGGCATCTCGATTTCCCTCAAGGCCCTCAGGCCGGATGTGAAGATCTTTGGCGTGGAGCCCCAAGGCGCTCCCAAACTGTCCGCAGCCCTGAGTGCCAAGAAGGTGGTAACAGTCCCATCTCCCAAGTCCGTTGCAGATGGCCTGCTCCCCTCGGCCTTGGGCAATCTGACCTGGCAGGCGTGCTCTCGCAACGTCGACGGCGCCTTCACGCCCTCCGAGGACGATATACTCGGGGCGACGAAGCTCATGATCCGAGCCGCACGAATCATCGCCGAGCCCTCGGGTGCCACGGCACTCGCTCCCCTCTTCACCCCAGCATCCCGCATGCTTGGGAGGAGAGTTGTAGTTGTCGTTTCGGGAGGCAACATCTCCCAGCACCTTCTGAGGGAGATTCTGTCCTCGTGACCAGAAAGTAAATCACAGGAGATATGTCCAAGGGCCCGACGCCGGCCCCCCACATGTTTTCGGAGCAAACCCATCGCTGCCCTCTGCGCGGCTTCGGTGTTGCGCTTCGCAATCATCCCGAGCCACGAGGCTGCCCAGGTAGGCCGGGCGGGTCAGGTCACACTAAGGCCCCGGAACTCCTACCTCCCCTCAGGTTTCGTCCCCTATTCTCGCCATAATCCCCTCAAGCTGGGCACCCAGAACACCACGTCAGAGCTGGGGGCTTGAGAAACAGAAAGACATCTAGTTGGGGCTAGATGTGTCCGGGACGACGGCCATCACAAACTTGAACCTCTTTATCGGCAACTCATGGACAGGCACGAGTCAAGGATTCTTCGCCCGCGCACTCGCCCTAGTGTTGAGCATCACTCCGCCCTCAACGGTGTATGTCTCGCCTGGACCGACCTGCCCAGTATTTGTGGAGGGTTCTCAAACACGTGGTCAACCTACTGGGCATCTGCAATAACGACTGTCGACTAGCTGGACTTTGGGTCCAGACCCTCCCTTCCACCTCAATAAATATGGTCGCGGCTCTTCTGTCTGCCAATGTACACCGCGCTCGCGTCGACTGCCCAGACCGTCGCCTCGCTCTTGCTCTCCGCCTCCCAGTCCGTGCCTGTGTCTCAGCTGTCGGTCGTGGCGTGGCTGATGCTCAACATCAGCAGGTCTCTTGCTTCCAGAAGCTCGTTCAACACTTCTGAACGTTGACTTTCAGGCTTTTCAAAAATGTCGTTTCAATTAGCCAGCCTGCGATACCCCAGCCGTTGATCGGCGGGATCAGACGCAGGCTGAGGTCTATGGAGCATGACCGTTGGGACGCGAACCAAGACTTCCCTGAAGGTGGTGATTCTCAGGGCGCGTCCGTGGACAACGCCCTCCCGGTAAAGGATGAGGATACACCCATTGAGGGCTCAAACGAGATCAACGCCGCCGACTACTACAAGATCCTCGTGAGGACCGCCATAGAGCACGGCGGGAGGCACGGCGACCACCAGATATCCATCCCGTGGCTGAGAATGATCCTCGCAGGACTGGAGTTCAGGCGCATAGACCCAGAGATGATGTGGTATGGTTTCGAGGCTGGTGCTTCCGATGGGGTGCCACCTGCGGAAATCCCGGACTACGACGATCTGTTTCCGTCTGCCAGACAGGCTTTGGCCAGCGTGAGATAGGTCGCTGGGCGCCCCTCTGCCCAGAGGGCCCCTAGCGCTTTGCCCAAGTGAGCAGAATCGCCGCGAGCCACATTACCATCCTGGCCGAAAGGCCGGTCACCAGCACGCCTCCCAGGTCCACTCTCCCGAAGAGGGGCAGGGCCGAAAGCAGGAAGATGCCGCACGAAACGAACCAAAGCGTCGCCTCGGCCCGGAAGTGCGACAACATACTCCCAGGGACAAGCCGCTTCTCCTCGTCTGCTAGGGCCAGAGTGAATACCCCCATGATTAGCATCATCGCGCCAAGGTCTACCCCGTAGGCCGAAGACGCCGTCTCGAACAATTTGGCCGTCTCCGGCGTAATGGCTGCCAGGTTGGTCAGTCTGAGCACGTTGAAGATGTAGGGTTCAAGCGAGACGGTGAAAAGCAACACAATGTTCAGCAGCATAGTCACCGAAGTCTCGACCGGGAGCGCTGACATTACGCGGGTGTATCTTATCCAGACTGTGATCAGCACCAGGAAGGTGAACCCGAAGGTTCCGATGTCCTTGTAGAACCCGGGGTCGTTGGTCGCAGAGGCGCTGACAAGAGCGAACGCTCCGATGGAAAGGGCGAGGCCGAATATGAGGTCAGAAAGAGATTCTATCCTCGGTCTAGGCCTGGCCTTCGGGGGCTCTTCCAATCTTCGTCCATGTCCGGTCCGCCCGGGCGTTATAACATTGAAGACCCGAACCGTCGATGACTAGTAGTTCATCGTTCTCCTGTAAAGGGCGAACCCCACTGCCATGAGCACGAGGGAGAGCCCACTGAGCGGAACAAAGTATGACAGGTTAACCGTTCCGGCCTGTAACGACCTGAACGCTTGGACCGCCCAGGTCATGGGGTTGAACGCCGAGATCGCGGCCACGGCTGGGGGGAGGATGTTCGCTGGGTAGAACTGGGTGCTGAAGAATGACAGATACACCTGGGCGGTGCTCCTGACGGTGGCGAACAGCTCGAGGCTGTTAGCCATGGACGCGGCCGCAATCGAAAGCCCAGCGACGGCCCCGGAATAGACGAACATGATCAGAAGGCCGACGAGGAAGAACGGGAAGGATAGGCCGTACAGCAGTGCGATCACTATGGTCCCAGGGAGGGTCGTCAGCACCGTCCTGAGCATCCCCGAGAAGAGCCTCGACACCCCGAAGGTAGTCTTCCCAACGGGGAGGGTGAGCAGGTACTGCTGGGTGTCCTGTATGATTCTCTCCCTCCACACATCCCTCCCTGACTGGAACGCCGCGACTGTGGCGGTAATCAAGTTCGCTCCGGGAGCGATGTAGAGGAAGTAGCTGTACCCTAGGTTCCTGATCATCGCCCCTAGGCTGAGCCCTGAAACCCCGAGGTCGATCATAAAGTTCACGAACATTATGACAAGCATGAACCTGTCCGCGAAGAATATCCTGAAATCCCGCTCGATAACGGTAGTCGCCCTAGTCGAACTTCCCACCTTCTATCTTCCTGAACAGGAATGCGCTCCCCAGGCCGAAGAAAATTCCCACGAACAGAATCAGGATCACCGTTTCGTAGACCCCCGCTGAATATCCGGGGAGGAAAATTGCCCGCACTAGGTCCGATGCCGAGGTAACAGGAGAGTAGTTGGCCACCGGCTGCAGGACCTTGGGCATGTAAGCCAGAGGGTAGATGGCCGCGCTGACCCTGACCGTGGCCAACTCGGCCAGTGCGATCACGATGTCGAATCTGTTGGCGTTGCGAATCAGCATGGCTAGGGTGATAGAGAGTCCCGAAATGCCCGTCGCAAGGATGAAGATCACCAGGAGGGATCCAATCACACCTGCCGGAGAGAAGTAGCCGTCGACGTATGCAACAAGAATCATCATGGGGGTCACATAGATTAGCCCCCTGACGGCCCCGCCCAGGGCCCTGCCGAGGACAAAGAGCGAGTGCCCGAAAGGCAGGCTCAGCAGATAGTCAAGGAGCCCTAACTCCTCCTCCTCGAAAAGGTCCTCACCAATGATGAAGGCAATGGAGGTGATTGTGGAAACCACCGCTCCCACCGAGTAGAAGTCGAAGTAGTTGAAGCCCAACGACGAAGCAAGCTTGCTCACCAGGACCGCGAAGACGAAGAGCTGGATGAGGAAGAACAGGGTCCTGTTTATGAGAATCCACGGAGACTTGACAAGTGTCCTAAGGTCCCTTTCAATCAGCACCCTGATGACGAAGAGAGATGACGGTTTGGAACTCACGACAGCTTCATTCCGGTGTAGTAAAGGAAGACGTCCTCCAGAGTGGGCTCCTTCAGGTTCACGCTCTGAACCTTCCCTCCCTTTGCCGTGACCACGTTGATCATATGGGGGAGGAGCCCCCTGCCGTTGCTCAGTACTATCCTCAGCACGTCCCCCTCGAAGATAGCTTCCCTCACCTCCTCAACCTTGGAGACCTCCCCAGGAAGCTCAGGGATCACTCTCTCAAGCTTCAGTTCGATGACGTCTCTCCCCTTCAGGGTGCCCTTCAGTCCCTCAGGCTCTCCGACCTGAACCATCTCCCCCTTGCTCATTATCCCGACCCTGTCAGACATCCTGTCCGCTTCGTCCATCATGTTGGTCGCCAGGAGGACGGTGGAACCTTCGTCCCTGAGCTCGTCTATCATGTCCCAGACCATCAGTCTCGACGGGACGTCGAGGTATGCGGTGGGCTCGTCGAAGACGGCAATCTTCGGCCGCTGGACGAACACCTTTGCATTCTCGATCTTCTTCTTGGTGCCCCCGCTCAAGGTCCACGTCCTCTTCCTCGCCTCGGCGGTAAGGCCGAACTTGGCCAGGATTTCGTCGATCCGCTTCTCCCTGACTTCCTTACCGAGCCCGGTCACTTTCGCGTGCCAGTCGAGAATCTCCCGCGCAGTGAGTATCCTGTCATACTTCGGGTCCTGGAAACTTATCCCAATCAGTGACTTGACCTTGTCTGGCTCCCCGGTCGCGGAGTGACCGTCGACCACCACCTCTCCCTTCGAAGGCCTATACACGGTGGCCATGGTCATGATCAGGGTAGTCTTTCCAGCCCCATTGGGGCCAAGCAGTCCGAAGATTTCCTTGTCCCTAATCTCGCAGCTGATGTTCTTTACCGCGTCGAAGTCCTTGAATGTCTTGGTGACGTCTTTGAATTCAATCATCGTGAGCAGTCTTAGCCAATCCGGGGCCCCCGCTCCGAAACATCTGTGACATCAAGGAACGATTTCACCGCGCTATGTCGCGAACTTCTGGCCCAGGTACTGCAGAAGCCGTTCTTGGTTGTAAGCCTCGCCGAACACCCTCTTCTGAAGCTCCTTCGGAGCGTAGGTCGAGCCGTACCGGTGGATGTTCGTCCCCAGCCATTCCTTGAGTTGAAGGATGTCCTCCTTCTCCAGGGCGCCTCGAATCATCGCCCCGTCCTTCATCTTGTGCCATATCATGGCGGCGACGACGTTGCCGAGAGTGTAGGTCGCGAAATACCCGAACGACCCCCCGCTCCAGTGGACGTCCTGAAGCGCGCCTTCCGCGTCGTTTCTCGGCCTCATTCCGAGATACTCTTCGAAGGTGTCGTCCCAAAGTGACGGAACCTCCGAGACGGCCACATCCCCTGCGATGACCTTCTTCTCGACCTCGTATCTCAACGCGGTATGGAAGTTGTACGTCAGCTCGTCAGCGTCGACCCTGATGAAGCTCTTCCTGACCGTGTTGAAGTAGCGGTAAAGGGCCTCGTCATCATAACCCTTGATGAACGGGAGGTTCTTCCTCAGAATCGGATGCACCAACTTCACGAACTCCCTGCTTCTCCCCACAACGTTCTCCCAGAACCTTGACTGCGACTCGTGGATTCCAAAGGAGGCTCCCCCCACCAGCGGAGTGTATGCTAGCTTCTCGTCGACGCCCAGGCCGTAGATGGCATGCCCGCTTTCATGAATCGTGGAGTAGAGGGTCGACTTGAAGTTCACCCCTTCGTACCTAGTTGTTATTCTCACGTCATCACGGGCTATCTGGACTGTGAACGGGTGGGTAGAGACGTCCATCTTGAACCTCGCAGGGGGCATCTTCAGCAGGCCCGTCACTTCCTGGTTCACCCTTTCCATCGCCTCCACGTTGTATTTCACCGACTCGAGCGGGTGTTTGGAAGGGTAGACCCCCGCCGCAGTCACCTTCGCAAGCAATTTCTTGCTCTCTGGGATGAGCCGGGCGTAGACCGCGTTCGCGTCCGCCACCGTGAAACCCTCCTCGAACTGATCGAGGAGCGCGTTGTAGGGGTGCTTCTCATACCCCAGCTTCTCTGCCACTGTCTTTTGCAGCTCTACGATCTTTTCCAGATGGGGCCTGAACAGCTTGAAGTCTGACTTCTTTCTGGCCGTCCTCCAGACTACAGTTGCCTCGGTGGTGACCCTCTGAATCTCATCAACCACCTCGGGCGGGACCTTCAGGTAGTAATCCAGCCCTCTCCTCATCTGGCGGACTACTCCCTTCTCTATGTCATCGAGGTCCTTGGCCTTCTCGGCCTTGCTTACCAGCCCATCCAACTCGACTGTCGCCTTCTGCGTCATCATGGCGAGCTGTCCCGAGGCCATCCCTCTCGGCCGCGCCCCGCCCTCGGGCATGCCCGTCTCTGTGTCCCAACCAAGCACAGCCTGGGCGTGGTTCAGGGCCCACACCTGCAGATATCTCTCGACGATTTCGCGAACTACCGGGTTTTGAGCCATCTGTGAACCCCTCGGGTGTCCTCCATCGATTTTTCAATCTTGCTCGTGCGGAGGGAAAAGGTTCTTGTCTCGGCTGGAGCCTCTCGGCTCTTCATGAACGAAGCGGACGAGGAGACTTGGAAAAGGGCGCTGCTCCGCTTCAGAGCCGAAAAGGACGCGTATTTCAGGGCCGGCAGGGGCTCCCCGCTCCCCCTGGGCGAAGTGTCAGCCTTTCACGGGCTGAAATATTTCGATCCCGACCCCAGTTACCGACTCGAGGCCAGGCTACAGAGGTATGCGAACTCTGAAGCCGTGATGATCGCGACGAGCAAAGGGACGCGCCAGCTCTTCAACCGGGTCGGACACTTCGACCTGTCCATTGATGGGAAACCTGTTCGCATCCAGGCTTACCAGTCCGCGGAGCACGACGACCCCAGCCTCTTCATCCCCTTCAGGGATGCCACTTCAGATAAGGAGAGCTATGGAGCGGCCCGCTATCTTGACCTCCACGTCGAACACAACGATGAATACGCGGTGGACTTCAACTACGCGTGCAATCCGTACTGCGCATATTCAGAGGAATACGTCTGTCCGCTCCCACCTCAGGAGAACTGGCTCCAGGTGTCGATCCGGGCGGGCGAGAAGAAGTACCACAAATGATGCCCACCGCCCCTGGCCCTAGAAAGTCCTAAACAACCTGTCGAAGAGGCGGAAGGCGTTGATAGTCGCGGTCATTGGGGCAGGGAAGATCGGCGAAGCGGTAGCGAGGGCCATGGCCAGGTCTCCCAGGGTCTCCCTCGTCCTGGCAACAAAGAGGAATCCTTCCACGCTGAGGCGCCCGCTCCCAAAGAAGATGCAGGCGTCGAGTGACAACGTCGTGGCCGCCAGAGAAGCAGATGTGGTCATAGTGGCAGTCAAGGCCGCGGACGCGAAGCGCGTCCTGGACGAGATTTCTGACCAGACACACGGCAAGGTAATCATTTCGTTCATGGCAGCCATCTCTCTTTCAAGGCTCGGACGCCACCTCCCAAAGGCGAAGGTTGTGCGAGCTATGACCAACATGCCGGCGATGGTTGGGGAGGCAGTCACCGCCTATGCCGTAGGTCCGAACCTTTCACCGGCCGACCTCGAGACGGTTAGGTTCGTCTTGGGGAGGCTGGGAGAGTCGCTCGAGCTCCCGGAGTCGCAGCTTGATGCGGTAACAGCCCTGAGTGGGAGCGGTCCAGCCTACATAGCTATCCTGATTGACGCCCTAGTCACGGCTGGCCTGAAGGTGGGGCTGCCGAGAGACACGGCCTTCAAGCTCGCGACGCAGACGCTGGTGGGGACATCGAAGTTGCTCCGCGAGACTGGAATGGGTATCTCTGAGCTGAGGGATGCGGTCACCACTCCAGCCGGGACGACGATTGCAGGCATCTACGAGCTGGAGAGGGGCTCATTCAGAACGAGCGTGATCAATGCCGTTGAAGCTGCCACGCAGGCGGCCGAGAGGGTAGCGAAGAGGTTCGAGGCTGAACAATAGGAGCCAGGAAGGGGGCCAAGCTTCACGCCTGAATCGATGGTCGACGCGGAGGTCGCCGTAGTCGGCGCGGGTGTGGTGGGCCTCTTCGTCGCCCATCGCCTCGCCAAGGATGGCAGGAAAGTCGTTATCATCGAGAAGGAGCCTGGCCCGGGAAGAGGGGTCACCGCTGGCCAGGCCACTGTCATACACGTTATTCAGCTTCCGTTCGGTTCACTGAAGAGCAGGCTGGCGCGCAAAGGAAACCACATGTACGATGACCTCTGCGCGAGTCTTGGGGTCAGGCTGAACCGGATGCCTGCCCTCCTGGTGGTGAAGGGCTGGCTCAGGGTCCCTGCGCTCTTGGTGGCGTTCGTCTACCTCAAGCTCGGACTCCGGGGCGAGTACAGGGTGCGGCTGTTCAGAGGGAAGAACCTGCGAAAGCACGAGCCGCTGCTAGCCGACGATGTCGTCGCCGGCTTGATGGTCGAAGGCTACGGCACGGTAGACGTAGACGCACTTGTGTCGGCGCTCCATGCCGAGTCTGAGAGACTCGGGGTCGCATTCAGGTTCGGGTGCGTCATGGAATCGGCGGAATTCGGCCCAGGGGTCGTCACCCTGAAGACCACCTGCGGCGACATCAGGGCGTCATTTGTCGTGAACGCCGCCGGGCTCTACGCCGATGAAATCTCCACAGCCTTCGGAAAGGACCTCGGGAGGCTCGAGCCGGGGCTTGGAGTCATGGCCGTATATTCCGGGCTCGGCCTCCACTCTATCATCGCCCCTCTCCCCTTGGAGGTCGGCTCCAGGTCGAAGGGTGGGGCGATTATCCCAGCCACCGATGGCACCACCATCGTCGGTCCCACTCTGAGGGTGGCGCAATCCAAGGAAGACAGGGCCTACACGGACGAGGACGTCGACCTGCTGACCGCGAAGTTCGGCCCGCTACTCAGGACCCAAGGGAAGCTCCTCAGGGTCTACACCGGGGTGCGACCACTATCCCCCACCCGCGATTTCATCATAGACTTCGACAGGGCTGGGCGGACGGTTAACCTGGTCGGAATCGAATCCCCGGGGCTCACTGCAGCGCCGGCCATAGCGGACATGGTTGAGCAGATGATTGCCGGAGAGCCAGCATGAGCGGCGGGAACGAGCTTTACGCCTGCGTTGACGTCGGCACTACCACCATCAAACTGCGCCTTTATGACTCGGGCCTGGCCCGGGTGCACTCTGAAAGTCTGAAGGTCCCCGTGAGCCCCGACGGGCTCCAAGACGCGGAGCAGCTTTTCAGGGCGGTCAGGCACCTCCTCGACAGGGGAAGAGAACTCGGAGCGAGATCAGCCGGTCTGGCCACCTACCGGGCATCCACAGTCGCTTGGGAAAAGGACGGATCCCCCCTCACCCCCATCGTCACATGGACTGACAGGAAGGTCTTCTCCACATACAAGCGCCTCCCTCCCCACATCAAACTCGCAGGCCGGATACCCCCGCTCGACCTTATCGTCTCCCCCTACTCCCCCGTGATGAAATTCCTGAGGCTCAGAGAACTCAATCCTGCGATGCCCGAGGGGGCGATGCAGTGGACCATCGACGCATATTTGGCCTACAGGCTAACAGGCAGGTACGTCTCGGACGCGACCAATGCCTGTCTAACCGGCGTCATCGACCCGAGGAGCATGAAAGAGATAGGAATTGTGAGGTCGCTCTTCAAACTGAAAATGCCGGCACCATCTGTCGTGGAGAACTCAGAGCCGATCGGTGACGCCGGGGGAATCGAGCTGAACTCCCTCATCGCCGACCAGCAGGCGGCTAGCGTGGGTGACTGGGCCCTCGAAGGAGGGGTGGCCAAGGTCACCAACGGCACGGGGACGTTCGTCGACGTTCCGACAGAGGGGTTCAGCAGGAGGGGGGCCCTCATACCCCTAGTTCTCCTCAAGCACAGGAGCAGGGTCTGGTTCGGGGTAGAGGGGTACCTGCCTACGACCGGGAAGGCCGTCGACCTCCTGCTTGCCATGGGGCTCATCCAAGACTACGCCTCTCTCGAAGTCGAAGGCCGCCGGGGAGCAGCCTTCATCCCTGCCCTATCAGGGCTCCAAGTCCCACGCGCTCCGAACGCCAAGGGAGTGATTGCGGGCCTCGATCTCGGATCTGACCGGAGTGTGATCGTTTCGGGTCTCCTAGACTCGATTGCCTTCCATGTCAGGCTGGTACTCGAAGAGTCGAGAGAAAGGCCGAAGGTCTTGAAGGCTAACGGGGGCCTTTCGAGGTCCGATGAGCTGTTGAGAAGGATATCCGCGGCAGCCGGGGTCCGGGTAGAAAGGTCACCGGATTCCGAAGCGACGGCCAAGGGGCTAGCGATGCTGCAGCTTGCCGCCCTCGGCAGGGGGAGGCTCGAGGACCTCTCCAAGGTCAGGACCGAGACAGAGGTTTTTAGCAGAAACCCCGACGCTCAACTGGAGGCAGACTACGAGAAATGGAAGAAGCTGACGACCTGGCTCAAGAACTCAAGGAACTCCTTCCAGGCCGAGTAACCACGGACGTTGAGGCCTACCTGAAGGACTGGTGGCCTTTCCTATTGGTCACCGACCAGCCCATTGGAAGCGCGACAGCTGCGGTCAAACCTGCGAACGTCGATGAGATCGCCAAACTGATCAACTTCGCCTCCACCAAGGGGGTCCCCCTCTACGTCAGGGGAGGGGGGAGCTCCGTCACAGGGTCCTCCATCCCTTCGAGCGGAATTGTGGTTGACACCTCTTCCCTGAACCAGGTGCTCGACCTCGACGAAGCCAACAGGACTGTAACAGTCCAGGCCGGGGCGAAGCTGAAAACACTCGAAGCGAAACTGAACGAGAAGGGGTTCACCCTCTCTCAGTTCCCCCAATCATTCGAAATGGTCACAGTTGGGGGTTACATCTCGACCTTGGGGACAGGCCAGTACAGCTCTCTCTACGGAGGGATAGAAGACTCGGTGCTCAGGTTGGAGGTCGTCCTCCCCTCGGGGGAAGTAATCTGGACCCGCCGAAGAAGCGCCCCTCGCTCGTCCGTCGGCCCCGATCTGAGCCGACTCTTTCTTGGGGCAGAGGGCTCGCTGGGAATCATATCAGCTGCCGAGCTGAAAATCCGGAAGCTTCCGAACCACTTATGGAAAGCTGCCTTCAGCTTCGCGAACTTCGAAGATGCCGTGAACGCTTCCAGGGTTCTTGCCGAGCAGGACGTGAAGCCTGCCGTCTGCAGAGCAAACAACGAGCTGGAATCGCAGTTTCAGTTCAACGAAAACGGCTGCATACTGCTCCTGCTCTATCATTTCAGGTCGGAGTCTGTCGCCAGGGCGGTAAGAGAGGAGGTCTCCGCTTTGCTTGAGGCGGGTTCGAAGCCAGCCGATCCCGCACTGGTGGACCTGTGGCTTGAGAAGAGGTTCAATTTCAGAGAGCAGATCGACGCCATACAGAAGCTCGGCTACACTCTGGAGACAATCGAGGTGGCCGCCAAGTGGAGCAGGTTATTGGAGCTCTACTACGATGCCATGGGCGCCTTGGGGGATCTTCCCGGGGTTGGGGGGGTAGGAGCTCACGTTTCCCACATTTACGAACAGGGCGGCTGTCTTTACTTCACCGTCCTGTTCCAGCCAAAGAAGGAAACCTACTGGAAGATATGGGAGTCGATGGAGAAAGCTACAAGGGCTCACGACGCTACGATTTCCCATCACCACGGAGTCGGGCTGCTGAAGCGAGTCTATGCAAAGGATGAGATTCCGGTCGATCTTCTTAGGAGGGTGAAGCAGGCTATCGACCCCGACGGGATTCTTAGCCCAGACAGGCTTCCCAACTAGTCTCCTTAGAATACATACTCTACTTCGCCATTTGTTAAATACAAACCGCGGTGTTTTCGGTCTCGCCGGGTAAGGTAACGAACCCTGCAAGATGCACCCCCCATGACGAACGAGGGTCACACCTTCCGATTGGTGAAGGGTGACCCTGCTTATCCTCGCAACTAGGCTTTGTCTTTGGCGCTCCTGTCTCAGTAGATCATCATGTCGCTCGCTTTGAGCCTTCCACCTGACGACAGGAACTTCGGTTCAGAGAGCCCCTCTTTGGCCGCCCTGTCGAGGATCGCAAGCTGGGTGACAAAGACTGCATGAAAGATCTGCTCAACCTTCGAGGTCCCTCTGCGCGGAATGACTCGCGCCTGATATCCTGCTCCTCTCAGTGCTTCCGCTAGCTTGGGGGCCATCCCCGATGGGTCGAAGGCAGAGAAGACATCGACCAAATCCCTCCTCTCAAGTGAGAAGAGCTCGAGGTGGCTGAACTCCTCCAGCAGTTCTGCATGCACCTTCGCTCCGAAGAACTCGTAGTCTTTGGCGGCGGCGTAAAGCGCCGCAGGATAAGCCAGGCCGTTGCCGAGGTAGTAGGTTGTCCCAGCAGCGGACGCGACCAATCGCTTGTCCTGCTTGGCAAGGCTGAACGCCCTTCGAAAATCACAAGGTCCCCCCTCACCCGTGATTTTCAACACGGCAAGGAGTGACAGACAAAACGAGAGCATTCCCGGCGTCTTTGGTACGTAGGCCATCGGAAGCCTCACTACCCTGTCGGCAAGCCTTGCAAGCGGGCTGGTCACGTCCGCTGTCAGGACGGTTGTCCTTTTCGCAATCGGAGCCACCCTCTTCGCGGCTGCGATGTTTGAAGCGGTCTTCCCCGACGCTGAGATGAAGAATACTTCGAGCCCCTCGGCGACCTCCGGGTTTCCTGCAAGGCTGTACGGGTCGAGTGCGATGCGGCTTCCGCCCGAGGCGTAGAACCCGGCCAGGGCCGCAGCGTACGAATCCCCTGCGCCCACGAAGATCGAACCTCTCGAAGCCAGAGGGAGCTTCGAAGTTGCGAACTCGGCCAAATTCCTGTGCTCCTCTCTCACCTCCGCGGCAATCGAACGCATCATGTCGAGGGCGACGGCTCGGAGCTCCAGTCCGCACCTATTAACGACAGCCTTCAAGAAGGGCCTCCCGTGACGGCCGCGCCATGGCTTGCAGGGTCGGCGTCTTCGAAGGGAAGGAGCTGCTTCTGTATTCCTTTCCGCCCCCGCACCCCTTCACCAACGAGAGGACCAAGAAGTTCTGGGACGAGCTTCACACTAAGAACCTCAGGATCGAACTCCTCCCGCCCGAAAAGGCAGACAAGGACCTGATTGGGCTCTTTCACACGTCCGAGCACATGAGGTATGTCGAGCTCGCTTCCCACCTTGGATACGGCGCCCTCGATTCCGGAGACACACCGGCCTACAAGGGGGTTTTCGAGGCCTCACAGTATTCGGTCGGCTCCACCGTGTCGGGGGTCGAAAAAGTCATGTCAGGGGAAATCGACCACGCATTCAACCCTGTGGGAGGCCTGCACCACGCCACCCGGGACTCCTCGGCCGGCTTCTGCGTGTTCAACGACATAGGTGTAGCCATCGAACTGCTCAGGAAGCACTACAGCGTCCAGAGGGTCCTCTACGTGGACATCGACGTCCACCACGGCGACGGTGTATTCTACGCCTACGAGTCGGACCCGGAGGTCTTCATCTTCGACATACATGAGGACGGCAGGTTCCTCTATCCCGGGACCGGTTCGGCAACGGAGACTGGGGCAGGGAACGCCAAGGGAACAAAGGTCAACATCCCTCTCCCTCCGGGTTCCGGAGATGCAGAGGTCCTAGACCGGCTCCCCAGGCTGGAGGCATTTACGAGGACGGCGAAGCCCGAGTTCATCATCCTGCAGTGCGGTGCCGATGGGCTCCGAGGGGACCCGATAGCAGGTCTCGCCTACACTCCCATGGCGCACAGGAGGGTGTGCGCTCTTCTCCACGGACTAGCCCATGAACTCTGCTCGGGACGGCTGATTGCTCTCGGGGGCGGAGGTTACGTTCCTCAGAATTGTGCTGATGCCTGGACCGCGGTGGTGGAGGCCCTAACAATCCCCCCTGCCTGATGTCTGGTCGAAACCGCAATGGGCACCGACGAAGCAGCGGGTGAAGAGGGCTGACGGTTGAACAGGCGCGATGGAGAAGAACACCCTCCCGTTTCCGAGCGTTAAACCATTAAACCAGCGGTGGTCCCCTCGGCAGAGGCGGTTGCCTCAGCACTCCCAGATTCCCGCCTACAGGTTTGTGCGACCACTGAAACGGGGGAAAGTTCTTGCCAGGCCGAACCGCTTCATCATGCTTGTAAGAGCCGGAGGCAAGACGCTGAGGTGCCACTGCCCCACGACGGGGAGGCTAGGCGACCTGAAGCTCGCCGGGCTTCCATGTCTGTACTCCACATCCACCAACACATCTCGAAAGACCGGCTACACCGTGGAGGCAATCTCGACCTCGCCCACCGATGACTCATGGGTTGGTATCAACCAGACCGCCGCGAACAGGTACTTCGAGTTCTTCCTCAGAAACGGAGCGCTCTCACGCCTTGCCGAGGGTCCTGTGCAAAGAGAGGTCAAGCTCGGCGAGTCGAGAATCGACTTCCTCGTTGGAAACACGTACATCGAGGTGAAAACGCCGCTGATAACGCTCCCTGCGTCCGTCAGCGTCGCCAGAGTCAAACGGAGCAGGTTCGACTCATTTGAACGCCTCATCCGCCACATGGGCGAACTCAGGGCATCCTTGTCCAGTGGAAGAAAGGCGAAAATCGTCCTCTGCTACCTTTACGATGCCAAGCCGTTCAAACCACCGGCAGCCGATCAAACGAACTCGAGAATCCTTACGGCGGCACGCGCCGCCGAAGAGGCAGGAGTGGAGAGGTGGCAGGTCAACCTAAAAGTAACTAGAAGCGGCGTATCACTAATCAGGTACTTCAGGAGCAGGCCTTACATCCCTGGCTCGTCAGGCCCGGAGGGAGGCGGGACTCTACTCGGTCCCTGACTTCAGGCTATTCACATACTCGGTGACGACCCCATGAGCAGGATTGGCCTTTAGGACGTCGAGGGTGACCGAGGGGTTCTCTCTGAGCA
>Ga0187771_10000738_pt1 | contig 20559 bp, 15 predicted proteins | sample 0116_SJ02_MP15_1_FD_133139 | JGI IMG/M metagenome (GOLD analysis project Ga0187771, IMG submission 133139) | Tropical peat soil microbial communities from peatlands in Department of Meta, Colombia - 0116_SJ02_MP15_10_MG | ecosystem: Environmental > Terrestrial > Soil > Wetlands > Peat | place...
GTTATCCCTGGTTTGCGGAAATTGGCGGACGTCATTCACCGGAATGGATCCAGTGCTGCTCTTCAGATCAACCATGCCGGAAGCGCGGCACTCAAAGAGGTCATCGGAACGACACCCCTTGCTCCTTCAGCGATAGCGAACCCGAGGCGAGGCGACATGCCCCGCGAAATCACCGAGAAGGAGATCGGCGATATTGTGAACGGTTTTAAAGATGCCAGCCGCAGGGCCAGGGAAGCAGGCTTTGACGCCGTGGAAATACATTCCGCTCATGGTTACCTTCTCAATCAGTTCTTATCACCCCTGACAAACAAACGGACTGACGAATACGGTGGAGGCATTTCCAACCGTATACGCCTCCACGTGCAGGTGATCCAGGCGGTACGCTCGGCAGTCGGATCGGATTTCCCTATTCAAATACGGTTAGGGGCTTCGGATTATACAGAAGGCGGTACGACAATTGAAGACAGCATTACTGCCGCTCAGGCATTGGAAATGGCAGGCGTGGATATTATTCATATTTCCGGGGGGTTTGTCGGATATACTCCCCCCGGCCTCGCCGGGCAAGGTTATTTTGCTCCCCTCAGTGAGGCCATCAAGCGCGCTATTTCCCTGCCCGTGATCCTTACCGGCGGTATTACCGACATAGCAGCAGCGGAGGAATTGCTGGCAAAGAAGAAAGCTGACCTGGTCGGCGTGGGACGAGCCATCCTTCAAGATAGCACATGGGCGCAACGTGCTATTGAAAGCCTTCGATCAAAGTAGTTAATGCTTGCTTGCCGGTAGACATCGACTTCTCACAATCAGTCCTTGTGGATTTCATGGCGGGAAGAACACATCGGTAATGTGCGCAATTTGCGATAATTTCCAGTAGCAGCGGATTGGTGTTGCAATACGCTTATTCAGTTTTAGTATGCACGGGTTACCTGTTCAGATACATTTCGGGGTGTAGGTTACGCTACGACGAAAGAGGCTTGTACAACGTGGGCGTGTTTGAATTCAGTATGATAGGACTGGCAGCTATTGCAGGCGGGTTTGTAAACGCTCTGGCAGGTGGCGGTACGCTCATCACCTTCCCGATGCTGACCGCGGTCGGAATTCCACCAGTTGCCGCGAATGTGACCAACACTGTCGCGCTCTGCCCTGGCTATCTCGGGGCGACGATCGCTCAACTGAAGGACCTGCGCGATCAGAAGAGAACGCTCTTATTCCTCCTGCCCACAGGCCTGCTCGGCGGAATTGCAGGTGGCATCCTGCTCCTGCACACGAGTGACAAGACGTTTCAAAAATTGATACCTTACCTGATACTGCTTGCGGTGGTTCTGCTGGCCTTCCAGGATCGGCTGCGAACGTGGGCCATGGGTCGTATCAGCAACCAGGGAGGGAAGCGTTTGGGCGCGGGATGGGCAATCGTACCTGTAATTCCCGCCGCAATTTACGGCGGTTATTTCGGCGCGGGGGTAAGCGTCATGATCCTGGCGGTTATCGGGCTTGTAATCGAAGATTCCCTTAACCGTCTGAACGCCTTGAAACAAGCCATCTCCTTCAGCATTAATATCGCCGCTGCCGTCTTCTTCCTTTTTTCCGGCCAGGTTTACTGGCTGGCGGTACTTGTCATGGCGATCGGCGCCCTAGGAGGAGGTGCGCTTGGCGGACGTCTCGCTGGAAGGATCAAGCCGATCATCCTGCGCAGGATCGTAATCGCGATAGGCCTTATAGTCGCCGTCGTCTATTTTGTGCGATAATACGCCGACTTTCGCTCGCCACCACGGGGATTTAAAAATTCTTCACCGAGCCACATCGTCCGACATCAAGGATGTTCCGGGCCTGATTCCTTCTGCATCCCATCATGAGAAGGCCTGTGGAAAAGCTCTTTCATCAATCTTCTGGAGCAAAGATGACAATCACATCCCCCGCTTGCAAATTCGAACCACAAGCGGACTCTGTAATTCTAGCAACTCGAGACGTTTTCCTTCTTGCTAACTATTCGGTAGCTATGCCAAAACACTATGTTCATCCCGCCGACTCGGGGCGTGATCTGGAGAAAACCGGATACCAAAGCCACGTTCTGTAATCAGCGGTCGAGAGTACCGAGTATGATTTATTTTGTAGGGACGGCGTAATTTTCTAGCTTAACTTGATTTGATTGATAAACTCTAAATTCTTCAACTGATTTATATGCAACAATATCTCGCTGTCACGCCAACTGCCTTTGATCACAAATTCATAATTTGCAGATGCTTCCTTAACATTATGGCTGAAGTTTACGTTCATTATTGAAATTTTTTTGCTTGAAAAATAGCTTAATAACGCAGGGAGCGCTTTATCTCCTGACTCGTTGCATTCAACGTGGATGCTTTTATAGGTGTCTCGCGATATTTTGTCCCCTAATCTTTTCAACAATGTCAGGGAGATTAGGCCAATTATCGTACAAAAAATAGGAAGAATTATCATGCCTGCTCCGCAGGCCATTCCAACCCCTGCATTAAACCAAAGAGTTGCAGCAGTCGTTAATCCTCTTACGCCACCCCGTTCCTTGATGATTACACCGGCACCAAGAAAACCTATCCCTGTAACGATTTGCGCGCCAATCCGTGCAGGGTCGACAGCGATCGGAATATTGCTGATGAGTTCTCCCGGTTTGTAGTAGAAATACTTTGAAACTACCATCATGAGAGCTGCACCAAGGCAAACAAGAATATTTGTGCGAAAGCCGGCACTTCTTCCGTGGCGTTCTCTCTCATATCCGAGCACTCCTCCGCAGATCACTGCTAAAATTAGCCGAAGTAAAAGTTGGGTTTCGTAAGGATAATCGCTCATTATGCACCTCGTGAATCGCTCGTTTGAGAAATTATACGACAACAACCTTGTTTTCGTCAATGCGAATCCCTTTGCAATGTCGGGGACACAGAGCGACATCGGACGAAATGAGAGCAGCTTTCCTGCGATTTTTCCGAAGTATGCCCGGGGGGCATCGCTTCGAATCGGGAAGATCAATATCTTCTCCGCAACGGCAATGCCTTGAGCGAGGTTTTCCCTTTGATCGTTCTGAAACGATCAATGCTGTCATGCCTGTGCTCGGATGCAGGGGATTCCTGATTCATCCGCATCTATCTCACCCCCTGATATTCTTGTTGACGAGAAGAGCCTATTTTGATACCATCTAGGAAAAGATGGCGATGGAGTTCGCCAAAACCGCCCCATTTCTGGGGGCTAATGACTCCTACTCTCAAGTTCACGTGAGGGCAGGAGTTTTTTTATGCCCGGAAAGGAAAGAGGATGCATGAGGTTTGGGGAATGGCCGCGCTCTGGCTGGGTCTAGCCTTGGTTGCAACTCTTCTTTCGATCTGGCTCAAGATCGCCACGGCGCTCTCGGAAATCGTCGTAGGCACCGTCGCCCAGCTGGTCATCGGCGCTTTTATCGGGATAACGCTGGGGTCCAATGAACCGTGGATCAAGTTTCTATCCGGCACCGGCTCGATAGTCCTTACCTTTCTTGCGGGCGCAGAACTTGACCCGGTCGTATTCAAGGCGAAGCTCAGGGAAGCAACTTCTATCGGCTTCATCTCATTCCTGGCGCCCTTCCTCGGCTGCACAGCGGCCGCGCACTACCTCCTTCATTGGACCGTGCAGGCAAGCTGGCTCGCGGGCGTGGCCCTTTCGACGACCTCCGTCGCCGTAGTCTACGCGGTGATGCTCGAACTGGGGCTCAATAAGACCGACTTCGGCAAGACAGTGCTGGCTGCCTGCTTCGTCACAGACCTGGGGACCGTTCTTGCGCTGGGTCTCATCTTCGCACCGTTTACGATAAAGACGCTGATCTTTGTCGGCGTCAGCGCTGCCGTTATTTTCATTCTCCCCTATCTCACGCCGCGGTTCTTCAAGAAATATGGAGACCGGCCGTCCGAGCTCGAAACCAAATACCTCCTGATGGTTCTTTTCGGCCTTGGGTCACTCGCGGTGTGGTCGGACAGTGAGGCCGTGCTGCCTGCGTACATCATCGGCATGGTGCTCGCCGGAACCGTAGGCAAGGACCATATCCTTATCAGGCGGTTAAGGACGCTGACCTTCGGGCTCCTTACTCCGTTCTACTTCATCCGGGCTGGCTCCTATGTTTCCCTCCCGGCTATTGTGGCCACGCCGGTCGCCTTGCTGGTCCTGTTCGGTGCGAAGATGATTACGAAGGTCATCGGCGTATATCCCGCAACCAAGGCGTACAGGTACGCGCAAAAGGAAGGCATCTACACTACGCTCCTCATGTCCACGGGGCTGACCTTCGGCTCCATTTCCGCGCTTTTCGGGCTTTCCCATAAGATCATCGACCAGGTGCAATATTCCCTGCTGATTGCCGCGGTCATCGGGAGCGCCGTGCTGCCGACCTTGATCGCCAATGCGTTCTTCATCCCCCACTACCTGTTACCGAAAAAAGAAAAGCAGGTGGCCATCGAGGTGGAGTAACCGTTCAAGAGATCTGAGAGGAGAATTTCCATGTTGCAAAGTATAGTGATTGCATTCGACGGCTCGGAACAATCCCGCAAGGCGTTTGACTTCGCTCTCGAAATCTCCCGGTACTGTAGTGGAGCTCCACCTGATATCACCGTGCTCTCCGTCGCTCAGCCTCCAGAGCCTATTGATATTGTTGAGATGGACGCAATTATTGAAGGCGCCACCCAGCACTATGAAGAACTTTTTAAGGGGCTCCGGGAAAAAGCAAAAGCGAACAGTGTAGAGATCAAAACGGAGATCGTAATCGGCCACCCTGCGGACCAGATCATCAAATATGCAACCGAGCACAAGAGCGACATGATTGTTGTCGGACAGCGGGGCAAATCCAAAATTGCCAACTGGCTTCTAGGCTCCGTATCGAAGCGGGTATCGAGCTACGCGCCCTGTACCGTAGCGATCGTAAAATAGCAAAAAAGGATGTATTTTCCATGCTAAACTATATCGTAGTATTTGTGGGCGGAGGCATCGGCTCCGTGGCGCGCTTCGTGCTCGCAAGCTGGATCGGTCAGCGTTGGGGAAAAAGTTTTCCCCTTGGTACGTTCGTGATTAACATCACGGGAAGCTTTCTCATTGGTTTCTTGATGACCATGATGGCGGAACGCTTTATGGAAAATCCAGAGTGGAGATTGCTTCTCGTTGTCGGGGGCTTGGGTGGGTACACCACTTTTTCAACATTCCAGTATGAGACCGGCAAACTGGCCATGGACGGTGAACTCGGCTACGCAGCGCTGAATATCGTCCTGAGCGTTGCCGTCGGTTTTGTTGCATTGAAGCTAGGCGACGTGATCGCGAAGCTCGTATAGGAGACAGGTTATGGTCACTAAGGGACCTGCAAAAAAGCTGACCGTCTTTGTAGATGAGAACGACAAGTTTCACGGCAAGCCCGTCTATGAGGTGCTGCTCGACATCTTCTTCAAAAAGAAAATTATGGGTGTGAGCGTATTCCGTGGCATTGCGGGCTATGGCAGCGATGGCATCTTCCATACGGCCAAGATGCTTGAGCTTTCGACGAGCATGCCGGTGAAAATCGAGGTGGTGGAGTCCGACGAGATGCTCAACAGGGTCCTCCCCGATGTCTATCATGTCGTCGAAAGGGGGCTGATCGAGGTGGCGGACACGAACGTCGTCAAGTGCTGCCCGAAGGCGGAGGAGCAGCGAACAGAAAAGGGTGAACATATGAAGCTCGAAGGCAAGGCTAAGATGCTCAGAATCATTATCAGCGAGGATGACAAGTGGGAAGGCGAACCACTGTACGAGGCGATCGTCAAGCGACTGGTCATGACCGATATCGCGGGAGCAACGGTGTATAAGGCCATTGCAGGCTATGGCCCTCATAGGCGGTACCATAAGAAAAGAACACTTACGGTGCACGGCGATCTGCCGATTCTGATCACTATCATGGATACCGAGGAGAAGATCAGCAAGGTTATCCCAATTCTTGACGATATGATCGGCGAGGGAATCGTTGTACTTTCTGACGTGAATGTAATCAAATATACGCATAGAGATGCGGAAGCCGGTATCGAGTAAGGGAGGACGGCCGAGTGCTTGAAATCGACATCCCCGGCTTCGGCCTGGTCAGGCTGGAGCACCTGGTTTCGGATTTTACCGGTACATTATCCGTAAACGGGCAACTATTACCGGCGTTAGACGAGAGGTTACATAAGCTTGCGGAGATATTGAAGATCCATATTCTGACCGCTGATACCTTTGGCAAGGTTCTGGTTGCACTGAAAGAGATCAACTGCGAAATACACATTCTCACGGGGGAAAACCACGACGTTCAGAAGGAAGAGTATGTAACCAAACTCGGTCCCGAAAGCGTTATTGCCATGGGGAATGGCAACAACGACCGCAGGATGATCAAGGCAGCGCGTATCGGTATCGCGGTGTCCGAAGCTGAGGGGTGCGCCGTTGATGCGATCATGGCGGCAAACATCCACGTGAGGAGCGCGGTCGATGGGCTCGACTTATTGCTGAGCCCGAAGAGACTAAAAGCGACGCTGAGATTTTGATGAGAAGATGCCCGCATGCCTTTTTTGATCGATCGCGCATGCGAAGATTGCTGTCCAAAATGCTCACACGCGTACCACCAGGGACACGCTCTCTGTTTCTCCCGGCCACACATTAATCATTCCGAAGCGTCATAGTGCTTCCCTGGTTGAAGCGCAATCGAATGAAGGTGCGGCGTTACAGAATGCTCTTCAGCAGGCCCGAACACAGCTTCTCCTGGAGCTCTCGCCTGAGGGTTTTAAATGTCAGCATCAACGACGCTCTGACTGCAGGGCAAACTATCATCTATCTGCTTATCCACTCTATTCCAACCTACGGAGCGACATGCCCGACCCTCGTGGCGGTCTTTGCTTAATCTTCTTAGACGAGGCGGCTCAAAAAAAAAGGTTAGCGTTTCAGTTCGCAAGTGATGACAATTTTTTCTTCATGATACTTCGTTTTCATATGTAGAAAATGAAGTTTTACTTTTATGAAAGGAGGGAGTCTGCCTGCCGCCATGAATGGTGACGAATCCTTCCTGTAGTGAGGAGTAGTGAATTGGCTCGCCGTGAACTGGACTTTTGGCTGATTTGAGATACGCCATTTCGAACGGAGAAGAGTTTAAGCGAAAGAAGCGATGAGATTACATACCCGAGAGTAAGATTGTTAACCTCAAACGATACCCCGTCGAATGGGTGTCGGTCTCAGAGCTATGCACGGATACCAATTATCGCCGAAGGTCTTCGATACACGGCAGCAGTAGTACCGTAAAAACGAAATTGCAATCTTCTCGGCGGGCATATATTCCAATCGGGGAAAAACCCAGGCCAAAGGGAACAGGCTTTGTACCCAGGCATCCCGACGTTCGTCTTGTGTCGCCGGCGTTGCAGGGCGCCGGGCATGTCGCTCCTTAATGAATCCCGACGGTGGTGACGGAGAAGGGCCCCAACCCCCCCGCAACGAGGGGCGGGTTTATGAATGTGAGCTCGCCATTCGCGCCAATCGTGTATTCCGTGACGTTGTTACTGACTGCATTCGCCACGTAGGCGAACCTGCCTGAGGGGTCGACTGCGATGGAGAAGGGACCCAACCCCGATGCAACCATGGGCGTCGTCATGGCTGTGAGCGTTCCATCCGCACCGATCGTGTATTGCGAGACGGTGTCGCCGTAGTTCGCCACATACGCGTACTTGCCCGAGGGATCGACCGTGACGGAGGAGGGATCCGTTCCTGCTGCGACCGTGGCCGGGCTCAGGGGTGTGAGCGCCCCATCCGCGCCGATCGCGTACTGCGAGACGGTACTGTCGAACAAGTTCGCCACGTAGGCGAATCTGCCAGAGGGATCGACCGTCACCGAGGTGGGCAACGTCCCCGCCGCGACCGTGGACGGACTCATGGGCGTGAGCGCTCCGTACGCCCCGATCGTGTACTGCGAGACGGTGTTGCTTTCGTAGTTCGCCACGTAAGCGTACTTGCCCGAGGGATCGACCGTGACGGAGGAGGGATCCGTCCCCGCCGCGACCGTGGCCGTTGTCAGGGATGTGAGCGCCCCATCCGCGCCGACCGTGTACTGCGAAATGGTATTGTCGCCGCTGTTCGCTACGTAGGCGAACCTGCCCGAGGGGTCGACCGTGACGGACAGGGGCAACGTCCCCGCCGCAACCGTGGCTGGACTCATGGGTGTGAGCGCTCCGTACGCCCCGATCGTGTACTGCGATACAGTGTTATCGCCGTTGTTCGCCACGTAGACGTACTTGCCCGAGGGACCGACCGTGACGGAGGACGGATCCGTCCCTGCTGCGACCGTGGCCGGACTGATGGGCGTGAGCACCCCATTCACGCCGATCTGGTACTGTGACACGTTGTTGATATCGTAGTTGGCCACATAGACATAACCTGCAACCCAATTTGCGTAAAGGGTAACATTTGCCGCACCCATCGTGAAGGTCTCTCCCTGTGTATAGTTCGTTCCAGCTCCGTTAGTCAGCCTGTTCCAGCTTTCGAAGGAGTAGCCGGTATTGATGAGGTTGCCCGTATTGCCAAACACCGTGACGGTCTGCCCAGGCGCGTAGTTGGTCGGGTCAATAGGGACGCTGCCGCCGGTATTGCCGTTGCCGTTATAGGTTACCGTGTACGTCGCGTATGGATTGACGCCTCCTCCCCCGCTGCAGGCGGCAAGCATTGCCGCCAAGAATGGAACTGCCACTGACGCTCTCAACAATCTCTTCACGGTGCATCTCCTTGCTGGAGGATTCGCTCTCTCGTAGTAGGGGAATAGAACCATTAAGCACAATAGCAGAAAAATAATTTATTTATGATCAACCCAAAACAGAAACCTCCTGTTAAGAATGTATTCCTATCGGGTACTCAATTCTTGAACAGGAGGTTTTGTATGAATAATTAGGTAGATGGTATCAGGCTTCGTGAATTTTGTCAATTTAAGAAAGAGATTTTTCATGGTTCAACGGAGCATCTGATCGTGGGTCTGGACAGTGCCAAGGAGAGACACCACGTCTTCACTTGCACGGCAACCGGGAGCGCACTCATTTGTGAGAGAGGACGCTAGCGAAGAAAAAAGGGGGCTGCGGTTAAAAGCTATGATATACTGGCCTCGGTTTGAAAAATAAAGATCATGCGTCGTGCCTTGGTGAAAGGTCACGAAAACAGCGGAGTGAGAACTCGTGAAAAGTGGCTCGGGAACGATACACCCTGAAGCCTGCATCGGTCATACGGTTAGATCATGTGCCTCGGTAATCTCGTTTTCGTCATATTAAATGCAATAAATTCTTGACTGGCCTACTTTTTAGCAATAATATGCCAAGGACTACCCTCACTATTATGGAAAGCAACATTCTGAGAATTTGAAGTGGCAGAAATCCTGAGGACGAAATCGCTGCCATCGTCGAACTGGTTGGGAATGATCAGTCAAATACCTCGTAATACCTCGGATGATCTCATTGACATAGTGACCGATACGCGAAATAGCCAATGCAGCGATCGTGAAAGGTATGACAGAGGTGCATGAAATTCTGATTTGATTGTGTGCCGGATGGGAATTGTCGGGATTCGGTCGGGGACGGTCACGGAGGAGATGAGAACAATGTCACCTTGGAGCAGAACAAGACACTACGCTGGATTATTAGCTTTGGCACCATTAACACTGCAAGGGCGTTCCGGCACGTTAAAAAGAGAGGTTGACATGAAGCATGCACTCCGGCTGGCAATAGCGTTTGTTTTTCTTGTAGTATCGCTCGCGGCATGCAAAGGAACGAGCTCGTCAGGCCCGATGCTGGTTTCGCTCAGCGTGACGCCGGCGAAACAGACAATCGCTAAGGGCATGCCCCAGCAGTTTACTGCAATGGGGACTTACGCGGATGCAACGACCGGCGACGTGACGGAGTCCGTAACGTGGAGCTCTTCCACTCCCAGCGTTGCCACGATAAGCAACGCGTATGGCTCACAGGGTCGCGCGACCTCAATAGGGATGGGTTCGACCATCATCACGGCCACGGATTTGGCAACGAATATAAGCGGTTCGACGGTCTTGACAATTTCAGCGTATCCGCACCTCACCGGCGGGGCCATACAGGGCAGCGAGCTCATCCTCGCAGAAAGCGTTTCTACCTTTGCGGGTGTTGCCCCTGGTGCCATAGATGGCATCGGCGCTAACGCGAGATTTTGGATGCCCGGTGACATCACTACAGACGGTGCAAACCTCTATGTAGCTGATACTGGGAACAATACCATCCGGCAGATCGTGATCGCAACCGGGCAGGTTACCACCCTTGCAGGCACAGCAGGCGTAGCGGGTTCTACAGATGGCATAGGCGCTGCGGCAAGATTTTATTCTCCCACCGGCCTCACCACGGACGGTACAAACCTCTACGTAACGGATACGGGAAACAATGCCATCCGGCAGATCGTGATCGCAACCGGGCAAGTTACCACCCTTGCAGGCACAGCAGGACAATCTGGCTTGATAAATGGCATAGGGTATTTCGCGAGATTTAATTCACCTGCAGGTATCACGACGGACGGCACGAACCTCTTCGTAGCGGATATGTACAATGATACGATCCGGCAGATCGTGATCGCAACGGGGCAAGTCACCATCTTTGCAGGCACGGGACAGACACCGGGTTCCGCGGATGGTACAGGCATTGCGGCAAGATTCCAAAATCCCAAGGGCATCATCACGGACGGCACGAACCTCTACGTAACGGATACGGGAAACAATACCATCCGGCAGATCGTGATCGCAACCGGGCAAGTTACCACCCTTGCAGGCACAGCAGTAACAACGGGTTCAGCGGACGGCACAGGCGTTGCGGCGAGATTTAATTCTCCCGCAGGCATCACGACGGACGGCACAAACCTCTACATAGCGGATACGGGGAATGATACCATCCGGAAGATCGTGATCACAACAGGGCAAGTGACCACGCTTGCAGGGGCTGCGAATACAGGCTCCACTGATGGCACAAGTGTAGCAGCCAACTTTTTCAACCCTGTTGGCATTACCACGGACGGCACAAGCCTCTACGTGGTGGATACGGGGAATGATACTGTCCGGCAGATCGTGATCGCAACAGGGCAAGTGGCCACCCTCGCAGGCACAGTCGGAGCAGTGGGTTCGACGGACGGTACAGGCACTACGGCGAGCTTTTATGAGCCCAATGGCATCACCACGGACGGCACGAACCTCTACGTAGCGGATACTGTGAACAATACCATCCGGAAGATCGTTATCGCAACGGGGCAGGTGACCACCTTTGCTGGCACGGCAGCAGTACAGGGCTCCGGGGACTACATCGGCGCAGCGGCTAGTTTTTGGGCCCCCCTGGGCATCACGACGGACGGCATAAACCTCTACGTGACGGATAGTGGAAACAATACCATCCGGCAGATCGTGCTCGCAACAGGGCAAGTGACCACCCTTGCAGGTCTCGCAGGATCAGCGCTTTCCACAGATGGAACAGGTTCTCTGGCGAGTTTTTATGGGCCCTCTGGCATCACCACGGACGGCACAAACCTCTACGTGGCAGATAGCGGCAACTATACGATCCGGCAGATCGTGATCACAACAGCGCAAGTAACTACCCTTGCAGGTACGCCGGGTATAGCGGGTTCCGCGGATGGCAAGGGCTCTGCAGCGAGATTTAAAAGTCCCAAGGGCATCACCACAGACGGCACGAACCTCTACGTGACGGATACTGGCAACGATACCATCAGGCAGATCGTGATCGCAACGGGGCAAGTGACCACCCTCGCAGGCACAACAAAGGGCTATGCGGACGGCAAGGGCGCCGCGGCGGGTTTTAATTGGCCTGAGAGCATTACGACGGACGGCACAAACCTCTTCGTGTCGGATACAGCTAATAATACGATTAGGCGTATACAATAGTTGACGGCAACAGCAGAAACATCATCGCGAAGTTTACCTGAATGAAAGAAAGAATGGGTAGATTACCTTCCTGCACCACCCGCAAGCGGGCAGCGGATGGCTGCTCGGCCATAATTCAGGATTTGAGAAATCACCTTGTGCAGTGCTTGCGGTATTTCTTTCTGTTGCTCGCTTTCAACAAAAATTTTCGTGGCGGACGCAACTCATACAGACATCCGCAGATTTTGAAGCCGGCCAGAGACAGAGTTATGGTTGACATACTCCCGATGGCTCAAGCCGGGCGATTTACAAGACAGCTACGTGTGAATCTTCCAACTCCATAGTAGCGGTGGTCGTATGGTGATGATCGGTTTTTCTGCGACACTTCTTTTTTTTCTGCGCCCTGCGTACAGAACATGATGCTCTCAAGTCTCATACTCAGATTGGATTATCAAAGCGATGTGGATTCGAGCAAACCTTCACCATCGATTCATATTGACAACGATTCAGCGCATGCCTACAATAATGCGCATATGGCAGCACGTTCCATCCTATAGCAGGCATGACAAGGCTCTTGGCTGCAATGACCATTTCAGTAGAGTCCTGAATGAACCATAGAGCGCAGATTGCACATATGCCGAAAGCTGTTGCGGATCGCATATGAACAAGTGGAACCGTTTCTTTTATCAAATACACAAAGATGTTGTCTTATGGCTGTTCGTCTTCCTGTTCCTGTTCCTGTTCAGGTTCGTCTTCGTCATCGTGTTCCATGATTATCTTCGTACCTCGACGGTAATTCGCGACACCCTCCGGATGTCTGCGCTGGGCCTGAGGTACGATACCCTGTTCGCAACGTTCTGGATAATTATTCCGCTGATCACTACCGTTGCCTGTGCATTTACCGGACAGGAGGCCATTGCCGAGAGGGTCCGTCGCTTGATGGGATCTATCTTCGCTGTCCTGGCGAGTTCCGCCTGCATCGGCTCAATCGCCTTTTTCAGGGAATATCGCGAGCCTTTCAATTACGTCCTCTTCAACGCCTATTATGATGACACCAGGGCCATCCTCGCGACAATCTGGGATAACTACCACCCTCTGCTGTATCTGGTGGCAATCAGCGTCATCGCCACTACCACGATTATGGTAAAGCGTCGCATCGTTGACCGCGGCTTGATTTCTCGAGAGCGCATAGCCTCTTGGACATCATCGCCGGTTCGGCGAACCGTCGCACTCGCTGTGATCATAGTCCTCGTCCGGGTCGGACTAGACGAAGGAGCCTTTGGGAAGCCGCTGCGTGACCGCTACGACGGTGTGACCAGTGACGAGTTGTTGAACAAGGCGGTCACAAATCCCATTATGTCGCTGGTACGCGCTTACGAAGACCACTTGGCGTATACCGAATCAACGGGGATTGACTCCTACCTCGCTGACAGGGACGTCCGCAATGCCGCCCATGCCGTTTTCCACGCCGATGGTCCGCGAAGATCTCTCGACGATTATATGCGCCGGAGTGCGGAAGGCGCAAAAAACAACCCACCACGTCACGTTGTGTTGGTCGTCATAGAAAGCTATGATAGCTGGCCACGCTTGCCGCAGTTCAGTTCGCTCAGACTAACCAATAGCCTCGATGAACTCGCGCGGAAGGGACTGTCGGTAAATAATTTTCTCCCTGCGGCACACATGACCATGCAGTCGTTCTCGGCGATTCTGACGAGTATTCCGTACACCACGGGTTTAGAGATGAACTATCAACCGAGCTCACGGGTTCCCTACCCCTCGTCGCTTGCTGCAGCGTTCAGGCGACTCGGATACCGGACACGGCTTTTCTACGGCGGGCTCCTGACCTGGCAGCGTGTCGGCGACTTCGCACGAGACCAAGGGTTCGAGGAGGTGTATGGTGCACCGAGTGTCGAGGATGCGATCGGAAATGTGGAATGGACCGATTGGGGTATCCTGGACGAATACCTCTACCACTTCGTCACCCAGACCATAGATCCCGATCAGCCAAGTTTCAACGTCGTCCTGACGACCACGAACCATCCCCCCTTTGACGTCGACATGTGGGCCAAAGGGTATGCCGTGAGAACAGTCCCCCCTGACCTCACCAACGTCTTTGATGACCGGTTGGACATGAACGTGCTGGGGCACCTGTGGTATGCCGATCACTGTCTCGGCGCTTTCGTGCGGGAGACTGAGGCAAAGCTGCCGCGAACCGTATTTGCCATTACTGGCGACCACTGGAGCAGGCGGTTTCCGAACGCCCGTCCCACGTTCTTCGAACAATCCTCGGTCCCCTTTGTCCTCTACGGTAAAGAGGTGCTGCAGGGGTTGTTGATCCCGCCGCGAACCGCTGGTAGCCACATTGATATCGCCCCAACGCTAATCGAACTGGCAGCACCGAAGGGATTTGTTTATTACTCGGTAGGCTCGAATCTGCTGTCCACGAAGCCACACGAGCTCGGCATCGGATATCACAAGGTGATAGGCCCCGATTTCATCGCCGACATGAATACTGAGACTTTTCATCCTCTTCCGGAAAGGCCGTTGCCGAAGGTACTTCCCGACATTACTGCCCTCAGGACGACGTTTAACGACTACTATGGCGTCGCGTGGTGGCGAGTAAAACGTGGCCCGCAAATGTGACGATGAAGATCACCAAATTTTAAATTTTTGCGATTCCACGTGCTACTGCTAGCCGTAAGCATCGGTCATGGAATTAGGCTTTCTTTCCGATTGAAAAAGCTTTGCCAATTCGGTCACCGATACCGTAATAAGCACCCTCCCCGGGATCAAAAATTAGCGGCTTTACCTTCAGGATGTCCGCCAGCCCCTGTTGGCCAAGCACCGCTTCTTCGGCTTTGATGTCCATGATCTCGCCTACGAATTGGGTGTGGAGACCGATCTCCAACGTGTGGAGCACCTTACATTCGATCACGACAGGGAATTCTTTTATGTACGGAGCATCGACGAGGCTGCTGCGAACAGGGGTCAATTTCGTCATCGCAAACTTATCGACATTTTTTCCTGAAGTCGTGCCTGCAGAGTCCACTTCCTTTACCAACGTCGCTGAAGGAATGTTAATGGTGTACGCCTTGCGCTCGATAATGCACCCATACGTATATGTTGCCTTGCGCAAGGAAATGGTCATACAGGGAGGCTGTGAGCAGCAGATACCGCCCCATGCAATAACCATGATGTTCGGTTTGCCTTGCGAATCATAACTTCCCACAACCCAGACAGGCGCTGGCTGAGCCAGTGTTTTGGCACCAAGAGACTTTTTCATAGTCACCTCCATGATAGGCATCCTGAGCAATGATGTTCAAAAAACTTGCCCCCCTAAAACCAGTCAGTTTTAGGAAAGGGGTCATCCTGGCATATTTAATTTTTACTTGGACTACTCATGGGTGTTTCGGGAGTGTCCCCTCCTCCCTGCTCATGGCATCACACGCGGTCACCGTTTCAAGGGTTTTGGAACGCCTCAACGTTTTCCCTTTCCCGGATGCGTTCCTTGCTCGTCTTCTGAGGCATCACATTATAACCGCTGCCATTTGAGCCATGCCGTAAATACCTTTTTTACGAACGGTGTGAGACGCGTCCGATTATACGCATCGGCCAGTTTCTTGATTGCCTCCGCCTGGGTCGGGTAGGGATGAATCGTCCTACCGACCGCCGATAGACCCAGCCCGGCTGTCATAGCAAGGGAAAGCTCGTTGATCATCTCGCCCGCGTGACGGGCCACGATCGTTGCGCCCAGGATTTGATCGCCGCCCTTCTTAAGATGCACACGGGCAAACCCTTCGGTTTCTCCGTCAAGAAGACACCGGTCCACATCTGAAAAGGGAACCGTAATGGTCAGCACGTCGATACCCTTATCCTTGGCATCCTTTTCATACATCCCCACATGGGCTACTTCGGGGTCGGTGTAGGTACACCAGGGAACGACGAGTGTTGAGGTTTTTTTTCTTGCCATGAACAAGGCGTTTGCGATCACGATACGTGCAAGGGCGTCAGCCGTGTGCGTGAATTTATATGGGTAGCATATATCACCGGCAGCATATACGCGTGGGTTCGAGGTCTGAAGCCTCTCATTCACCTTCACGCCCTCGCGGGGGGCATATGTTATGCCCGCCATTTCCAGCTGGAGGCCGTCAATATTCGGTGCCCTCCCCACCCCCACGAAAATCTCGTCTACGGGCAGCTCCACGGTTTTTCCATCCTCTTCGACGATGACGACTTTATCATTCCCTTTCTTTTTGGCCCCCCGTATCTTTGCCTGAAGCCGCAGTGCGATGCCGTCCCTTATGAAGGCCTTATGCACGATTTCCGCGGCTTCAGCGTCCTCTCTCGGGAGGACGTGTCCGCCGCGCTGGAGGATGGTGACTTCGCTCCCCATTCGCGCAAAAGTTTGGGCCAGTTCGCAGCCAATGGGTCCTCCACCTACGACCGCGAGTCTCTTCGGAACCTCCGTCAGCCAGAAGACGTTTTCATTGGTCAGATAGCCAGTTTCTTCTATGCCCGGTATGGCGGGCGCAGCCGCGCGCGCGCCGGTGCAAAGCGCAGCCTTTTTAAACTTCAAGCGCATACCCTGAACATCGATGCTGTCGGGACCGATGAATTTCGCGCTACCGAAGAAGAGGTCCACACCGAGGTCTTCGCTAAAACGCACCACTGCGTCATGGGCACTGATCTGTGCCCTGATCCTGCGCATGCGTTCCATTGCCTTGCCGAAGTCCAGAGAAACGTTGCCGCACCGTATACCGAATGCATCCGCTGACCTTACATCGTAGGCGGCGCGGCCTGCCCTAATAATAGCCTTAGAGGGAACGCAACCAACATTGAGGCAGTCTCCTCCCAACATATGGTGTTCGACGAGCGCGACCTTTGCGCCGAGCCCCGCTGCTCCCGCAGCAGAGACCAGTCCTGCGGTTCCCGCGCCGATTACAACGAGGTTGTACACCGGAGCGGGTGTCGGGTTCTTCCATTCAGCAGGGCGTACGTTCTTGATTAGGGTCCTGTTGTTCTCGTCTTGAGGAAGTACCAGGGTTCGCGGTTCCATGAGCAAAGGCCCTCTCTTTCGGTCATATGGTACTTTTCAGCCCGTTGGTAATCCAGTCGCAGTCCCGATATTCCACGTTAAATTCCCCTGACTGCGAGAATTCCCATTCCTGTTCCCGCAAATAGGCAGGAGGAGCGTCATAGTTCCTCCTGCGTACCTGACAACATGCATTTTATCAAACTTGAATATCTGTGACCGTGAGACCTTTCCCCCGCACGGTCAATCAGCAGGCCTTTCCCCCGATTTTCCAGGAAGCGTGTTCCTTGCTCTTCACGCTCTCTCGAGTGGTCGACAGCGCGGAAAGGCGCTGTGCGCAAGTCAACGCAACCCACCGCGGCACAGCTGATGCCGAAATGAATCCGCAGCTCCTTGAGCCCCTCAATGAGCTTGTTAAACTCCATCTCTAAAATTGAGGAATCCGCCGAGTGATGCTCCTGATAGTTTCCGTGAAAAGTCGATAGCGGTCGATACATTGTTTACTACGGGGACGGCTACGCCGAAACGAGCTAGGGCTATCCGTTCCTACCCCTCCCGGGATTCATCATTGATGCCTTCAAGGCTGCGATGGACTCTACTTGGATAGGTAGTGGATGTGAGAAAAGGCAAACTGTTTATTTTCCAGGCAGGCGACCGCCTGCTACGCGACTGCTCCTACTCACGAGGAGCCCTGCCCGGCTGTGCATCCATAACAGTGGTCGTCCACCGAGATTGATCGGTTCACTAAAGCAGCATAGTCGAAGTCATCAATCTTCTTGGGTGCGCCGGCCATGGTTGCGTGTCCGAGCGCCTGATTGAAATCACAGTCGTACAGTGTGCCGTCCCATCCTACGCTCACAATATGCCGGCACATGATGCCAGAGAGGGTCGCAGGGTTGAACGCCGCTGCGAGCTTGTCCATGTATTTATCGAAATTTCCCGTCCTCACGAGATATTCACGGAACCTGCCGATAGGCATATTCGAGAGCGTGTACAGACGGGTAAACGCGATCCCGAAGCGTTCTTGAAGCTCTCGCCGATACTCCGCTTCGAGCGTACACTGTGTGGGCGCGAGATACATCCCCTGGGGGTTGTATACGAGGCTCAATGACGGACCCGTGGAATCGGTTCCGTAGCCCAGGCCGTTCAGGATTTTCAGCGCCTCGATACTCTTTTTGTACGTGCCGGTCCCGCGCACGCGATCGACGCCCTCCTCCAGGTAAAAGGGGAGCGAAGCGATCAAATCCACACTCTGTTCCCGGTACCACTCGGGATATGACTCAAGCCTCTCTTCGAAGAAGACGGTGAGGTTGGTGCGCACAGTCACACACTTTTCGGCATTTCTCGCTTCTCTTATCATCGTCCTGAGCGAGGGGTTCAATTCCGGAGCCCCGCCGGTGATATCCAGCGTCTCAAAAGGATTTTCCGTCAACACACGTATGACCTGTCCCGCAGTCATTACGTCCATGACCTCTCGTCGCCCGGGACTTCCGGATACGTGGCAATGCTTGCATGCAAGATTGCAACGATATCCGATGTTCACCTGAAGGATCTTCAGGTCAAGCGCCTCAAGTGATTGCAATGAGGTCTCGCCGATTTTTTCCTTGAATGTCTTCATTGGGCATCGCTCTGCCATTCGGCCAGACTTCTATAGCTTTATAGTGAGTTCCGATCGATCGCATTATGTGCCTGGAGAGTATGGATCAACGACGCGCCTCCCCGGACCGCTGAGGCAACATGGACTGCCTCGGTGATATGCTCCAGGCTCATGCCTTCCTCCAGGCAGGACTTCGTGTAGGCATCGATGCAATACGGGCACTGGATAACATGGGCCACGCCGACTCCAATAAGCACTTTTTCCCTTTTGCTCAGCTTGCCCGGCTCGAGTGACGATGTGTACCAATCGATGAATTTCTTAAAAAGCTCCGGATTATGCTTGCCCACATCGCCGAATTTCTCAAGATCTTCTGCTTTGTAATATTCGGTCATGAATCATTCCCTCCTCTGTCCCTCAACATAGGAAAACAGGCACATGTTCTATAACCATTATTTACCTGTTTGAGTCTATGCTGCATTTTTTATTTTACGGCAGCATGATCTCATCTATTGTATTGCGCACCGATTTTTCCCGACGATACGCTCTCGAGGTCCGGGCTTGCAGAAAAGCCGGAGGCATGAATGATTTTTTCAGGATGCAAGGAAAACGGCTATATCATATTCTTAGCCGTTTTCATCCTCCGTGACCTTACTTTTTATGATAGCGCACAAAGGACGGAAGTCAAGGCGCTATGTGAAATCAGTGCGAAATAGTTATTATGCCAAACTTCATGACAATTCCATCGCTCGGTAGCGGGCCTGTACGTGATAGAGCAAAAAAGCGGCTTGACACACTCCTACCACTAAAACAGGTAGTGTTTCCTCCTCTTTTCATGAACAAACAGAACCTATCGCATACCGCTTTTTTCCCGCCACGACTGTTGAAACGCGTCGTGCCATGGCCTTCCTGAACCATCTTGAGAATCCTGTTGGGCGAAGTCGAGGCGTGAAGGACCTTAGAACTCACGCTGAACGGAATGCAGGCGTGGCAGTTTATTCCTGCACGAACCGACGTCATGATACAAGGTTTGAAAGAACGATTACGACTCCAAGATTCTCATCATCGTAATCATGACAGCTACAATCTTTCAGTTGCAGGTCTTCATTTCGCCGCACACTGTTCCGGCAACCAACTACGGAACTCATACCATTCCAAAAGGCAGGTAAGAGAGAGAATACACATGCCATGTCCGAATTATTATCGGACGAGTATTCCGCCGCAAATATAATCCCTTAGTATTATTTCAATCTATACAGGCCCATTTTTTCGCTAAAAAATACCTATATAACGTTCTATCCTTACCCAAAAATCATTATTCTCCCATCCGGCGGTAAGGAGGACTATAATTAAAATATGGAGTTTCGCATTAGTGGACAGGTACTCAGATGTAACCGGGAACCGAGATATCCGGTAGTCATTGAGCTTTCGACAAGGGACCTTCACATTCTGGGACAGAAACCATGTACTGCGAGATTCAGTACGCGTCTGGATATTCTCCCGCGATGTGCCGATCAATCTGGCAAGATTCTTTTAGTTTAGATGGTGAAGAGAAACCATAATTTCTGGTTACCGAGTGAAAACTAACGCGAGGGAGCGTTATGAAAAACGTACATATAACTGTACTCGCGATCGAAGACAATGCGGACGATGCAGAACTGCTGCGGCGGATGCTGGGAAAGGCAAAAGAACCATCTTTTACCTTCGTCCAGGCCTCACGACTGTCCGAAGGGCTCCAAGTCCTGCGCGAGGGATCATTTGACATTGTGCTCCTGGACCTGAGGCTTCCCGATAGCGAGGGTATGGACTCGGTCATTGATATCAGGAGGCAATCCCCCACTATTCCGATCATCGTATTCACCGGGCTTGCCGACGACGAGGTAGCCCTGAAAGCCCTGCACTTGGATGTTCAGGACTACCTCACGAAGGGAGAGATCGAAAGCGATCTCCTGGTGCGCTCCATTCGGTATGCCATCGAGCGGAAACGGTCCTTCGAAGCGCTCCGGAACAGCGAAGCGCGCTTCCGCCGTCTGAGCGAGAGCGGCATCATCGGCA
>Ga0187771_10000739_pt1 | contig 20556 bp, 18 predicted proteins | sample 0116_SJ02_MP15_1_FD_133139 | JGI IMG/M metagenome (GOLD analysis project Ga0187771, IMG submission 133139) | Tropical peat soil microbial communities from peatlands in Department of Meta, Colombia - 0116_SJ02_MP15_10_MG | ecosystem: Environmental > Terrestrial > Soil > Wetlands > Peat | place...
TCATGTATCTGCCCTTCGGTATCAAAGAGCGCGGACAGTTCACGTGGCATAAATAACGAAGAAGGTAAGCATTGAAAAGGGCGGGGTGTACGGGACGTCTTTTATCAATTGCCGCGACGAAAGCCGGTGGCATTATAACGCTGGTCTTTCTTCTCGGTACGACGCCCGGTAACGCATGCTGAAGTACCCTTGGTCTCGATACAAAATTTTTATCTGGTTTGCAGGTGGCCAAGGGCAGCGATCTGTGCGATGCTGGTGAGGTAGTCTTTCCCCGAGGCAGAGAAACAGCAGCATGAAAAGTCCTGAAAGGCTGAAAACATGCTTCTCGGCAAAATGTTGAAAGATCGATCTATTCCTTATGATTGCTTGTCAACTTCCTCATACACGAGACGGGTAATATCGCGAACAGTTTTCGTCAGCCGGTCAAAATCCTCGCCCCGTACCATGACTCCGAGGATAAATGGACGGTTCGGATGATAGATTATTCCGAACTCGTGTAGCTGGGAAAGTTCTTTTCCGTCACCCTCTGTGGTGACCGCCGATACTCTTCTTTCTCCATGCTTGCTTGAGATATCGACGTTCGGCGGGATGCCTGCGACCATGCCTGACCGGAATGATGATTTCGACAGATACCGAAGAGCCTTTTCTGACATATCCTCCGTTAGATAGGATGCGTTGTAGAGAACGCGGAAGAAGCCCGAGAAAGCGTTCAACGATATGGAATCTTCCTGTTTGTTGGGATCGTATTCAACGTAGAGGTCACTGAATATCTTCTCAAGGCGGCTTGCTGGCAGATTCGCATACAACAGAGCATATGCATCGGTATCGTCGTGGGCGATCATCCTGAAGATCAGGTCATTGACGGTATAGGCTTTTCCAGGTTCAAGTTTCTCTTCGTGATCGCTTTGTCTTTGCACTGGCTCCTGTCCAGTACCCGTCATCGTGAGGGTTTTCCGCAAGACCAGCGGATTCGATTCCGCCCATTTGAAATAAGCGATCATGAGCGGCACCTTTAACAGGCTCTTTGGTGAGAACTTGTCACGCCCCTTGATGGCGAACCGGTTCCCATTGTTCAGATCCCGGAAATAAACTGAGACGGCAACAGCATCACCACGTTTCAGCGTATCCTCGATTAACGCATTCACTTTGTATTTGAAAGGCTTGAGTTCCTTGGCCGCGTGAAGTTTTCCGGCGTTACTTGATTCTACGGAGGCACGGATAAACCTGAACGTATCTTCCGTCTGATCGGGGACAACTTCACTTCTACTTACTGTAGGAGGGCTGAACAAGCCCATCCCCGCGCCCACGAAGACCCCGAGCGCAAAAGACGCTGCAATCAGGGTCAGCAGGAGAGGTCGTTTGATCGATACTATTTTCTCTTTATCGCTTTCCATCAGGGTTTCGTCTTAGTAGGTCGCCGTCTTCCGGCAGATTTTGCCCGCACAGCTCCCGCCACTGTCCTATAGGGTTTATTTACCTCCGGGGATAAAATAAGTTGTGGAGGGATATTTTGCGCACCAAGGATCTCTGCCATTTGGTCGAGCGCCCGCGCGATGCTATTTAGTTTGTTGGTGCTCAGCCTTTCAAGCCCGGCGACCAGGAGTCCCTGGGCCACTTCCGGTGATTTCTTGACCAATGCCTGGCCCCGTTCGGATAATTCCACCCTCACCACGCGGCGGTCCTCCGTCGAGCGTATTCTTTTGACAAGCCCTTGCTTTTCAAGGCGGTCAAGAATGCCGACCACCGTAGCCGGGTGCAGATACATGCGCCTGGCTATCTCAGAAACCATGATCGGTGCTTCCTGCGCTATAGTTTTGATCGCCCAGAGCTGAGGGCCGGTGAGGCCAGTCTCATGCTCAGCCTTCTTCGACTGTGCATTGACCACTTGAAATACCCGGCGTAAATTATCGATGATTTCCGCGACGGTATCCAGTCTCGTACTCAAGAATCGAACCTCCCAACAATGGGCTTGACAATCCAGGAATAAAGTGCTAATAAAGTTTGTATGCAAACTATTTTAGCACATACAATGAGGAATGCAATCAAAAAGCAACCCTCGACTAAACTCAATGCTGATCATAATACTAAATAGCTAATAAATAGAACCCCACAATATATTATTACAAAATATTATTATAAAGCAAATTCAGGAAAGGAGCAAAAAAAAATGATAACGACAGGCTGAAAACCTACTGTGTGAAAATTAAGAGCGGCATCCTTCAATACGCGCCACACGCTTTCAAGGCAGTATCGCCAGAACAAAAAGTATTTTGCGGCTCACAATTCTGGCTACGGCGGCAAAACTACACTAAACGATATCAACAAAACAAGGAGGAACGACAACATGGATCGCAAAAGTTTGATTTATTTATCATTTATATTACTAGCTGGCATTGTTGCCTTATGGGGCTGTCCGAAAAAAGCAGAAGTGACAGCAGCGCCGGAAGCGCAAACGCAGACAGAAAAAGCACCACCAGCGGTAACAACGGCGCCAGCCCCGGAAGCCCCAGCGGCCGAAGTAAAACCTGAGATGAAACCCGAAGTTACGAATGAAAAGGCAGGAATGATGGCAGAAGGGCCCAAGCCCATTTATTTTGATTTCGACAAGTCCTTTATCCGCGATGACGCCAAGGCCGTGATGAAGGAAAATGTCGAATGGCTCAAAGCAAACCCTAACGCGAAGGTTAAAATCGAGGGTAATTGTGACGAGCGCGGCACCGTTGAGTACAATCAGGCGCTCGGCCAGCGGCGTGCAGCGAGCGCAAAGAAGTACCTGACTGAAATGGGTATTGCCGCACACCGCATATCCCTCATCAGCTTCGGCAAGGAAAAACCGATTTGCACCGAACATGACGAAGCCTGCTGGCAGAAGAACCGGCGCGATGACTTCGTCGTTATGGGCGAATAGGCTTGCCTTGCGGCGCAAGCGCTGCCGGGCTGAAGTTCCACTAGGTGAGGCACCGCCGGCGTCTAAACTCCTCAATGGAAGTTGTGGAGATGGCAATGAACATATTTACCGCGGAATATATCGTTCTTGCAGTCGCGCTGCTGGTTATCGGGTACCACGTGACGACAAAGAGCCCGCCGAATGAAGGTTCGGGAGAATCGTAAGCGCATGACGGCAACGGCAAACAGCTACCACGAGTGAACATAGACGAGACAATGCCACGTAGATCTGTCGACATTGAAGGTTCCGCCGGTGGACCTACACTGCATGGTTGACCAACAAAAGATATCGGCAGCCTGGATGTGACGTCATGAGCTACCTGGACAGAATGAAATGGACCGCATTAAGAACTGATTTGCAAACAGGATTTCGGGAGGGCATGGTTGCTCTCAAGAAAGGCACCATGGTCGCCAGAAAGAGAGCAGACGAGGTGACAGAAGAAGGGTTGCATCGACACAAACTCATCGCGCTCAAGGTGAAAATGCATAATCTCTTTTCTGACCTCGGCGTGAGGGTGTACTCACTCATAGCGGCGAAAGGCGGGAAAAATCCCGCAACAGACACGACTGTGAAGGATATAACGGCACAGCTCAAGCGATACGATGCAGAAATTTCTCTACTCGAAAAGACGCTTCGAAAGTTGTCCAAACGGAGAACCAGAAAAGCGGCGTGAATTTCCCCCTGATGTAAAAATGCCTCACTGAATCATCTTGTGAGGGTGCCGGAGTTTTTATTTCTCCGGCGCCCTTTCTTTTTCAGGTGGCAGAGGGGGCCAATGAGAAGATCGACGAGCAGGTAATTTGGTGACGCTGCGCTATGACATCTTCCCACAGAGGAATTATCCCGTCCGAGAAGGTGAAAACGTTACCATGAAAGAAAAAGTTGTGGAAGGATCCGTTCTCTTTATCAGCATCCTGAAGTGGCTGTTTTTGGCGACCTGCATCGGCATTCTCGTCGGCATCTCGACAACGGTATTCTTGAAACTGCTCGGCCTAGGCATCTCCGCCACGGCGCGGTATCACTACTATTTTCTTTTGCTTCCCGCGGCCCTGTTCCTGAGCTCCCTAATCGTGAAGGTCTTCGCGCCCGATGCCGAAGGCCACGGCACGGAGAAGATAATCGAGGCGGTGCACAGGCATTCGGGAAAGATGAAACTGGCCGTCGTGCCGGTAAAGCTTGTCGCCACGATCATCACGATTTCCTTTGGCGGTTCGGCGGGCAAGGAAGGCCCTGCTGCCCAGATCGGCGCAGCTCTCGCGTCGGCCTTTTCGGGGCTCCTCCGTTTCAGCGACCGGGACAGGAAAAAACTGGTCATCTGCGGCATCAGCGCCGGCTTCGCCACGGTCTTCGGTACGCCCATTGCGGGTGCACTTTTCGGTGTTGAGGTGTTGTTCGTCGGGACCATGCTCTATGACGTGCTCCTCCCGTCGTTTGTGGCAGGCATCGTGGGGTATCAGGTATCTTCCTCATTGGGAATCACGTACTTCAATGAACCCGTGAAAATCGTACCCGTTTTCAGTAGCTATTTCTTCCTGAAGGTATGCCTGGCAGGCCTCTTTTTCGGCCTTTGTTCGCTCGTCCTCATTGAATTGATCAGATTCTTTGAACGGCTGAGCCATCGAGTGAAAGTTGAAAAGCCATTGAAAGGGGTTATCGGCGGCCTGGCGCTGGTAATTCTTTCATGGATCTTTTCTACCCGCTATCTTGGCCTCGGCCTTGATACGATAAAGAGTGTATTGCAAGCCGAGTCAGCCCCTGGCGGAGCATTTTTGATAAAAGCACTGTTTACCGCGATCACGCTCAGTTTTGGCGGAAGTGGCGGTATTGTAACGCCCATCTTTTTTGTCGGCGCAACGGCTGGCAGCATGTTCGGCAACGTCCTTGGTTTCGACATGGCGCTCTTTTCAGCCATCGGCATGGTCAGTCTGCTTGCAGGCGCAGCGAACACTCCAATTTCAGCAAGCATCATGGCAATCGAGATCTTCGGACCACAGATTGCTCCCTATGCCGCCGTAGCCTGCGTTATCAGCTTTCTGATGACCGGCCATCGGAGCGCTTATCCGAGCCAGATCCTTTCACTGGCAAAGTCGTCATCGCTCGCCGTGGCCAAAGGCAGCGAGATGCGGGACGCCAGTGAAGTGGTGTTTCAACCGAGGCAAAGAAGCATCAGCGGCGGCATCATGAAACTACTTGCAAAACTGAAACACGCGAATATGTAGCGCGTTCAACGGTCGCTCAGTAAACACGAGAAACGAAGCTCACTATTGTCCTCACTGGAGAGCTGTCATCTTTGTTTTTTGCTTTGCAGGCGGGAGTGGAGGAAACAAATGAGAACACATGGACAATATACATCAATGTTTACCGGATATGATTTCAATATTGCGCGACAATACAAAATCACAGGGGCCGAATAAGTTGACGACCCTTGTTGGTGTCAGGTATGGTTTTTTGCTACCGTGGTGCGAACACGTCCCATCTTTTTGCAGGGCACCTGAGTCGTTGCCATGGAACGGCATGGACAGTGCTATAATAAAACAAGTAACTGAATAACCAGGGAGTGACTTATGCGGATTTCGAAAAATCATTATCAATATTATTCACGGACATAAAAGAGCGGGAGGTTTAATTTCTTTTTAAATTACACAAAAAAGGAGGACTCATGATTTCGAAGATTCTCGTACCAATAGATGGTTCTAAAGTTTCGCATAAGGCGGCAAAATACGCGGTCGCGCTCGCAAAGCAAACAGGAGCATCTTTGACGCTGCTGAGTGTCTTCGATATACGTTTTATTTTCAACCAGGAGGTTTCAGCTTCCGCTTCACCGACCCATTTAAGGGAGTCTATCGAAGATTATCTTGAGCAATCAGCGCAATCCTTCCTAGACGAGATCGCAAAGTTATGCGAACGTAATCGCATTAAATACAGGTCAGCAATAAGGAGAGGGCATCCTGTGGAAGAAATTGTGAACGAGGCAAAAAAAACAAAGGCTGATCTGATCGTTATGGGCTCTCATGGCAAAAGTACCCTTAAAGCGGCCATGCTCGGTAGCATTACGTACGGCGTAGTGCACAAGGATACGAAAATCCCTGTACTCATCGTGAGACGCTAACCGCTATCCATGGGAAAGGGTAAATGCGGTCTCCTTGGGTCGGCTGAGGGATTGGGCACCCTCTTCATGGTGTGTTGAAAATACACTTTGAGAATATATTCACAGCTTCGACGGTTACAGATTAGAAAACTGAAGCCGGGATGGTTACCTTTTCTCGTCTCATGAACGTCACTGAGTTCGTCCGAATTATACTCATACTAAACTCCATCGAAGACGTTGACAACTCAGAAGAGCAAGCATACCATATATCTGAAAGTTACCCGTCACAAAATGACTTTTGCTGAATCTTGCTTTGCACCGTAGCGAACTACAGGGTCACCTGAACGAAGGAAGAGTAAGAAAAACCGCAGATTTCAAAGTCGAACTTCAGGGAGTTTAGGACGAGCGCTCGTTCGAGCACTTAAGCATTGGCAAAGATATGATCCCCGGTAAATGATCACTGCCCATGCGGCGCTCAAGATCGTATCTGCGTACGCTAACCAGGCCGGCTGGTGTCTGGAGGACCGCACGCGTGGGCTGACCATGCAGGTCAGCGACTAGATCCGTTCAGGCCAGAATCACCGTCATCACCACCTACAATGGATAAGAGAAGACTCATAGTTCCTAAAGCGTCTTGAACATGCTGACCGCAGCGATAATCAGCTTTCGAAATGACCGGCGAAGGTAAAGCACAGGTACGGATAACCTCTAAGCGTTATGTCCTTATTCACCATCTTTAAGAACCTCCACCACTTTGCCGCTATTGTCCTCTTGGCGGTCGGCGCCTTGCTGCCCATCGTCGGTCCGCTGAGTGGAGCGCCAATCTTTCTCTCCATGACCGCTGATCTCGCGCAGGAAGACCGAAGCCGGATGGCGAAGGCGGTTGCGGTGAACAGTTTCCTTCTCCTTATCGCCTCAGCCCTGATCGGTGCCTATGTGCTCGATATCTTCGGACTGTCTATTCCCACTGTCCAGGTCGCAGGCGGGCTCGTCGTCTGCGCCATCGCTTGGTCACTGCTGAACAGCCCCAGTTCGCTGCCCACTCTCGTCGGCAACGGGCCGTCAACCATAACACCAGCCGAGTTCAGTCAGCGCGCCTTCTACCCTTTGACGATGCCGCTCACCGTGGGCCCCGGTTCGATTGCAGTTGCACTCACGCTCGGAGCAAACCCGGCGCGAGGCCTTCGTCCCTTGGTCGTGACAGCGCTGGCGCACGCCCTTGGTATCTTGATCGTCGCCGTCAGCGTCTACCTCTGCTACCGCTACGCCGATCGCATCCTCAAGAAGTTGGGTCCAACCGTGACCAGCGTGGCAGTGCGCCTCTCCGCATTCATTTTGCTGTGCATCGGCGTCAATATTTGCTGGAATGGGCTGCGCGCACTGCTGGTGGGTGCGTTCCCGAACGTTGTTTTGTGAAGCACCTACACGAATGGGACCGTCCGACCCTGGTTTCGAAGGGCTATTCTCCGAACGCCATTCAACTGAGGTTCCGATTGAGCATCATGAGGGACGGTCGATAACGATGCGCTGCCTCTCGACCGAACGCTGGCCCCCAACAATGTGACCCGCAACCGCTTTAACAATACGTGAAAACATCCTTGTACCTCTGTTGTAACGTAGCCGGCCTCATCATTCTCGCTGCTTTCGTATAACGGTCAGCTGCATGTCATCATGCACTCCCCTGCCCCGTGTGGTCATCTTTGTTTTCTGTTCCCCTGCAGTTAGAAGGACAGGCGGCAATGTCTTAAGACCCGCCCCGACGATGAATAAGAATGGGCCGATGTCGTATGCGTGCGCCGGAAGAGACAGTCGATGCGATAGGCGAAGTCGCCTCAGTTCGAGAGTAAGCAGGGCCGGGACGGCGAGTGATGCAGGGAGAAAAATGATTTGGAGGTAAAGAACCGGGCTGTCGGAAGGACCTCAGCACTCAATGAGCCAGGATCTGTAAGGGAAGAATCGCCGCTTCAAGAAAAGATCGAATCTCCCTCTCATTATCATCTCATACGACAGCATCCATCCCCGTGATCACGATCGGAAGAATTGGGTCGGAGAGAACCTGAGGAGATACTATCGATTTATCCACGTTAGCGATTGATCGGGCAGAGAGGCGAGAGCGTAATGTCCTCCGCCACTCCCGAGTGTTCCTGAACGACTCTCTTAACGTCGTCCCAACAGATCTCCGTCCCGACATGCAGCGCGTCGAGTCGGTTCCTGACCTCCTGCATGAGGTTGGGAATACTGCTATAGACATCGGAATCGATTTCGAGGAAAACCCTCCCGTTATCAGTAACCGCGGCCTTGACTGGTTCGTACACAATTTCTCCCGACGTTCCCACCTCGACTTCTTCATAGAGTTTTTTAATGTTCTCCGGTAGGACACGAATACAACCATGGGTCGCGAACTTGTACACGCTTTCAGGCGATATTGTTTCATGGATCGCGATTGCCGGAAAGGAAGTGTACAGGATATACGTCCCGAGGGGATTATCCGGCCCCGGCGGGACCTCTGCCAGCACCGGCTTGCCCTCCATGCGCATCTGTTCCTGAATCGATTTCGGCACGTACCATACGGGGTTTCGTGACTTCCTCGTAATGGTAAAATTCCCGGTGGGAGTATGCCACCGCGTAATACTTCGCCACTTAGGCATGCCGAGACCAACAGGAAATGACAGTTCGATCGTGCCATTTTTAAAGAGGTAGAGCCTCCTGGCGGGGACATCAATGAGAATGCCGTTATCGAGCGTTTTCGGCACGATCTTCGTGGCATTGATAAGCAGATCCTGCCCGGGAATCAGGCGTTGACCCGGTTTAAGACTGTTCATCGACGCAATAAAACGGCTTGATACGCCGACTTTCGCGCTGATCAGCGAAAGACTGTCTCCCTGTGCGATGCTATAATGGATGGAGCCGCCATTAATGACGGCCGCGAAGGCCGCGATAGTAATCAGGATGATACTTAAGATGATACTTAGGATAATACCTGTGCGAATCATGATCAATCTTTGTTGCACGAACAGTTCGGAACATGCATGCATCTGTAGCGCGACAAATCAGTTTACCATCTCTATAAATAATATAACACAATCTGGGAAGTCCGTTTGAATCGGAGGGTAGTTGCCAGGGAATTGAGTCAGCCGAATCTTTGGCAGACTCCGCGAAGGAACTATCTTCGACGTGTAGTTTTATGGAATTCAAGGATCCACGGGAAAGAGAATCCTTGCTGTGGTCACAGCCTTACCAGGATCGCACGCGCCCGTTGTCGATATGGACAAATTCCGGATAGTATCCCACACCGCCGGCGTAAAAGGACCGTGCAACCTCAAAGATCCTCGTATTGTGCACGCTGGGCAAATAAAAATCGATTGCACGACCCTCCATATGGAGGCTGTTCTTTACAGCGCCCCTTCCGTGTCTCCATAGGTATTCGTTGTAAACGGGGGAGCGGTATCCTGAAATGATCTGGATCTCCGCGTCCTTGCCCAGCCGGTCCTTAATGTTACAGAGAAGGTCGAGAACTTCTACGTCTATCGGCTTGATCTCGTTCGTATAATGACATCGCAATATCCGGTTTATTCCCTCCAGTGCTTCCTTGTCATAAACACCGCATGAGCAGTATTTAACGTGAAGTCTCTCCCCGGTGTGGATATTGTAAAGATTCAGAATACGATCCTTAATATCATATGCCGGCAGCTCACCAGCGTAACCGGAAAGCGCGAGAAGCAAAAACATTTGAAGGAATGTCCTTCTTGAAATCATGGAAACCCCCTTTTACCAATCATAATGGACAGTCGCGTACTCTCGAACAGTTCACGGAACTGTAGTGATCCAATTTCCAAGGAGAGCAGGGTTTTGGCTGGCAATCACCGGTAACGCCAAAAAATTTCACGACAATGCACTCATACTAATGTTCACTCGATCTTCGACCATACCCGATGAAAAATCCGTCCCAATTATACACTCGTTTTAAATGAAAATGGAAGGATTATTTCAACCACACGGAACGATCGCCATTCTTGAATGTTGATTGATCTGAGGCTCCCGAAGCGAAAGCTCTTGCAGACTTGCAGGTCACGGGTCCCGATGAAAAAACATTGTATACGTAGAGACGTTCTAATGCCCTGTTTGCAAGAAGTTTTATGCCACCATTCTGCCTCATCAGATGAGGAATACTATTCAGACAGAATAAACAATGCTGGGGCCGACGAGCAATGCTTCGTCTGAAGCTCGCCACCCCTATGATCGTTGACTGCGTGAAGGAAGACCAAGATACGAAGCAAAAATGCTCACTCCGAGCGTTGAAAAAGTCCCAACTGATATTCGTTAACCTTCACCCTTAAATTGGCAAATCATTTAATCGGACTCATTGACTTCTGAAAACATCCAGCCTATATTCGTCCAAGCTGATATGCGTGGCACTAAGTGTTCATAGCGAAGCTCGATGATACTTCAGATTCGGTGCCAGGCATATTTCCTGACCTGGACTTGACAAACGGGATGAGCATAAAAATCGACTGTATATATCACAAGGCTGCGGGTCCGAGGAAGCGTTACAAGAGAACATCGCCCGTGCTCTAGAAATCGAAAAGATTCATGCCGATGTATGCATTCAACTGATCAGCGATGTACAAGCGGCAGAGCTTAAGCTCAGCGGCTCGCCATCGGTCTTTTTAGATGGGAAGGAACTGCAGCCACACTGGATCGCCAGCTTTTCCTGAAGGATGTTTAAGGACGAGTCGGGCAGGCTCGCGAATGTCCCATCGGTGGATACGCTGCGAATTGCAATGAAGGAGAGGAACCTCGGGAGGGGGGCGCAGCCTGAAAAGGAAAGCCAGTTTTGACATCCTCCCCGCCAGGCATGAATGCCGAGGTTTTAGGGCGCTATTTGATAAAAGGCCCTAGGGATGAGATGGAGAGCCAGGGCGGCGGAATCGCGCCTGATCCAACTGCAAGACGAGGAGCGCACATCTAGTCTGAGCAACAAAGTAGGCATGCGTGAATCGTTGTAAAAGCCGGATGGCTGACAATATATATACGTTGAATTCCTGAATGTTCAGAATGCACAGTTCGCTAATAGGCATCCAAATTTAATTGACATAGCTGGCATCAATGGTATTATATCATATGCATATTGATCCCTTCAAAGTTATTGGTAAGATTCCTAAACCGCTCCTGACGATCATTGGTGTTTCTCTTGTAATCATCATTGGTGTGATCGACTATAGTTTTGGCTATGAAATCTCCGTTGCGTTTCTCTATTTGCTTCCTGTTCTGCTGTTTGCTTTGGGTGGGACTCCGAAGTCTGCTGTCCTGATATCAATTTTCAGCGCTGTCACTATGTTTTGGGCCGATCTTGCAAGTGGGCATGTTTATTCTCATAACGCTATTCCCATATGGAACTTTACCATGGTGTTGGGTATTTTTCTGACGATCGCGTTTTCCAATCTGAAAATAAAAGAATTAATGCAAAAAGAACATGAGCATGCCTGTAACGACTTCCTGACAAACGTTTATACCACGAGATATTTTTATGAACAGACACACATAGAAATTAACAGATCAGCCAGATATAAACAACCTCTTACCCTAGCGTACATCGACGTCGATAACTTTAAATACGTAAATGATACCTATGGGCATAGCATAGGAGATGATCTTCTCCGGATTGTTGCAGAATCTTTGAAGACGATGCTGCGTTCAACAGACATAGTTTCGAGGCTGGGCGGTGATGAATTCGCTGTTCTTATGCCAGATACGAACGAGGATCATGCAAAGATAGCAATCACCAAAGTCCAAAAAAAGTTACTAGAATCCGTGAACAAGAACGGTTGGCCTGTCACATTCAGTATTGGTGTCGCAACTTGCTATGGCCCAGCATGTTTACAGAACGAACTCATTAAGATGGCCGATGGTCTAATGTATGATGTTAAGAAAAACGGAAAGAACATGATTAAATATGGACTTTTTGAGAGTCTCAATGCATCTCAACAAATCAGTTAGAATTTTCTACCGCAAATGCCAAAATGGAAGTCGTCCTTTGTGACGCAGTTTTTTTGACGGGAGAGGATAGCGACTATAACTTCGAACGTGGCCGGTCCAGCACATCCTGTTCATCGATCCAGAAAGCCTCGCACATCAGGTCCTAAATCGCGTCCACGACGCCTTCCTGAACCTGCCACCGGTAAAAAAAAGACCTTGTGCAGCAAGGAGATGAGGTCTCGGTACGTCCGTATCCTTGGTTCGTGGATCGTGAAGAAGAACACAGTGGCGAAGAAGGCGTAACCATGAGGTGCCGAAATTTCCCTGAATAATAGAAACTCACGCAATTTATCGGGGAAAATCGCTATGGGAAATAAACTGAACGGTTTCATAATGATCGAGCTCCTCATTGTGGTGGCCATTATCACGAATCTCGCGGCTATCGCTATCCCTCAGTTCAGCGCATACCGCATCTAAGCGCACAACTCGTCGGCTAACGCGGAACTTCGAAACCTGAAGACGATACTCGAAGCATTTTTTATTGATGCACAGCATTATCCAAAATAACGATCGGAGTTTCACGATGGGCACGATGATCCCGGTGACTAGCATGCTATCTCTTCACCCCTCTCCCACGAAATCAAGAGGTGTTCGCGACATTCTTGTTGATATGGTTTATTTTGCATTACAACATTCAAATACAACAGCATACAATTGATCAATTTCCTGATTTTTGCAATGGCGAGCGATAAATCCATATTTTACCTTCCCTTCGAGCCCGATAGAAACCTCCGCCCCATGCCGGAGCAGATAAAGGCGTTTCTCGCAAGCAGAAGCAAGGACAGCGGCAAAGGCTTGCACGGCTCAGACCTCGCACCCTATCGCCGCCTCCTCGAGAGCGCTGATACTTTTGGTCAAGCGCAGCAGCAGGTTGCGAAGCGAGAGGGGCTCCACAATCACATGGTCCCTGCCGTTCTCCGTTTTTCACGGTTTACGGATCGAAATCTTCTGTCTGCGTTGGAACTATTTCAATATCACCTGCATACCCTCAAACGTAAATCAAACGATATCAGTACTATGGCCTCGTTTATCCTGTCAGCCGAGTCGACGTTGAGTAAGCTCAGGAAGGACAGACTTGCTGATGTACTCAGGATGGTGAGGCTACAGGAGATGATCAGCGAGCGGAAAAAAACCATAGAGAAGCTCAAGCCGCCATCGCTTGTATTAACAGCTGAACTATGCCGCGTTGCACTGTATATCCATGGCTCCCTGGCGGACATTAAGAAACGTTGTCAGACCTCGATCGTTATACTCTCGGACCCGAATGTCATCAGGAAGCAAGAGACCCAGATCATCGATGATCTTAAAGCACGGCCCCAAAAAGCGCTGCTTGCCGGCAAGATCGCCTGGCAGGACCTTGAGCGTGCACGACAAGAGGTCAAAATGATTGCGGATCAAGTGTCGTTCATCATAAGAGAAGATATCAACATGCTCAAAGGTCTCTACGAAATACTCCAAGAACAGCTGCAAAAGACAGTACAGGTGATCGAAGCCCCGCTAGCGGAAATCAGCAGTAAAAAGAACAGAAGCATTGAAGAACTTCAACTGTTCTTTTCTGCTGTGGAGGATGCTCTTGTCTCGCTTTTGTCTGCGAATCACCTAGAACAATCAGTGCCGGACATTCACCTTGAAACTGCCTATCTAAAGTTCGTCACGAAAAAAAGAGAAGAAATTCTCGGTTACCTCTTTCAGGTCCTCCCGAAAGACCGCAGGACTCAGCCTGACCGCCGGTCTTCAAAAGCACGCAGGAAGTTCAATGAACCTGCCTACCAGGGATCCAGACGAAGAAGCGGCAGGGACAGAAGGGATGGGAGTGACCGCAGAAAATCGAGGGATGGTTCTTCGTAAGGCTCTGTGTGTCCCGTTATGGACATCCTAAGCTCGTCATTAGGTGCGGAGAGTACTGCCATGGACAGTACGGGTAATGTCTGGATAGCAAAGTACGGCTTTCACAAAGATACTTTATGGCAAGGCGCATCAACACCACGGTTCCATCCATATATCGGTCCCGTCTGGCCATCATGATGTTTATCTTCCTCCCGGTGTCTGGACCGGCATTGTTGTTAGTCATGTCAACCTTTAAAAAGATCCACAGGTCTTAAAACTTTATTTTTGGCATACCCTAAAAATACCTCCATCGGAATTCTTGACAAAAAAAAACAATCTCGTATAATCATCGCAAGCATTCAGAGCATGACCGATACCCTGTTGCATGCTTCTCATCAGAAATTCTTCGTTCCGCTCAGTACGGTGCACGGTGTACTGCCATTGTTGACCGGATGCGTTCCTATGGTCAGAAAACTCACATATCTATGGTACAAGCTTTTTTTAACGCTCTGGTTTTTACACTTGTCTGGATGCGTTGATTGGAAAGATAACCTTCCAATAAATGGGACACATCCGACTTAAACTACTTTACGAGAAAGAGAGGAAAACGGACTATGGCAGAAAATGAGTCAGCACCAGCAAAGGTTACGCCTATGGGCTGGAACGAGTTGTATTTAAAAGAGGACTGGTGGGCCATCTATGTCGGCTTTGGCATCGCGCTGCTTTGCCTTCTTGCTTTCATGAACGGCTCAACATTTGCAAAATCTCTTGCGATTAATCCTGGCGGCCTGAAATGGGACTCTGCTTCTCTCGGCAAGATTGCCGATCACTTCTCAAATAACATAGGTTTATATGGCATGCAGTTTCTCTTCTGGGCGATCATATTCGGCATTACGACGCGTATCATGGGGATAAAGACATCGGAGTTTTTTCCCGCGTTCGTCATTCTCTATCTGCTCTCAATATTGGCTTTTGTAATCGCCGGATGGAAGGATTCCGGTCAGTGGATGCTAGAGCCGCCGATTGCGGCATTGCTGATAGGGCTGATCATAGCGAATGTTATGCCTTTCCCCAAATGGATGGATTCCGGATTTAGGGTAGAATACTACATCAAGACGGGCATTGTCCTTCTCGGCGCAACATTTCCTATTAATCTTATAATATCAGCCGGACCGGTTGCACTCTTTCAGGCAACAGTAATATCTCTTGCTACATGCCTGACCATCTACTTCGTGGCAACAAAGGTCTTCGGACTTGACAAACGGCTTGGGGCTGTTATCGGTACGGGAGGCGCAGTATGCGGCGTGTCCGGCTCCATGGCCATCGCAAGCGCGGTCGGCGCCAAAAAGGAATATCTCTACACCTCGGTTACGCTCGTGGTCGTATGGGCGTTAGTCATGGTCTTTTTCATCCCATTTGTGTCAAAAGAGCTTAATCTTCATCCGGGGATAGCAGGAGCATGGGTGGGGACATCCGAGTTTGCAGATGCGGCAGGTTTTGCCGCTGCCAGCACATACGGGAAATTGGCCGGCAACGAGGACGCGGCCATTCAGGGCTTTACGTTAATGAAGGTTATCGGGAGGGATATCTGGATAGGAATCTGGTCGTTTGTCTTTGCGCTGATCGCCTGCCTGAAATGGGAGAAAGAGGAATGCGGCGTGAGGCCAAGCGCCATGGAGATCTGGTGGAGGTTCCCCAAATTTGTTCTGGGATTTTTCATAGCCTCGCTGCTGATGACCATCATAGCAACCAGCTATTCGCCGGAGGACTTCAGCAAAATCTTTAAACCGGGGGTCTTCGGCCCGATCGCCGGGCTTCGCACATGGGCATTTATTTTCTGCTTCCTGAGCATAGGGCTTACAACGCGCTTCAAGGATCTCAAGTCCACAGGATGGAAGCCGTTCGGTGCATTCGCTAGCGGGGTCCTCGTAAACGTCATTCTCGGTTTTATCCTTTCCATCTACGTATTCGGAGACTATTGGATGAAACTGGGCAAGTAAATGCCTGACGGACAAGCGTGTGTGGGCAGAATGGGGGCATGCACACAGGAGAGACACATGGAAGACAAATGCATATGTTGCAAATATTTTGACAACCGCTCCGCGCTGATTGAGAGTGTTTTCCCCGGGCTGAATTCCCTTAGTTCCGCCTATGGGTCGGTATGGGCCGAGTCCGGCATCTGTAACCTCCATGAATTGTTCCTCTCCCCATGGAGAAGGTGTGGTGATTTCCAAAGCAACGCCGCGAACTCTTTTCCTGAGAAATAGCTCCTCCCGGTCGGAGGGAAATCGCAAGCAGACAGTGGCGCCCGCCGCCCTGTCTGCTTTTTTATGACATGCCCCCTGACTATAATGATCTCTCCTGGGAAGGGTCGCTTCTACGTCTGAAGGCATCTTGGGATGGATTACGCAGTCCAAAGACGTGAACGGTTCGCGATGTTCAAAACTCCCTGACGACTTCTTCAGTGAGGCCGTTTTTAACGATGATTCCCGAACAACTCTTGCTTGAATGTGGATCGATTCCCACGTGCAATTTCACTATGGTGACGAGGGACAAGAATCCGGGTTACGTCATGCAAGCCAGAAATTCCCACTTGTGGCATGATTTTTGGGGAATCCTCACTAAATTAAGGCTAACATGGATTTGCTCGATCATTGAGGTTACTCCGCGTCGTGATACCATGACATAGGCTTAGAGTATGTCGGTACCGCCGCCTTAGTCAACGAGCCAACCATTTCTAGTTGCATCCTGCTCACATCGAATTATGGTCTTCCATTGGCTAAAGGATTTTCCGTCCTTTAATAACCCTGACCAATACCACAACAATTGCGATCACAAGCAAAATATGGATAAACCCACCCATCGTGTAATTGCTCACCAGCCCGAGCACCCACAGAATAATCATGACCACAGCGATTGTCCACAACATATGAACCTCCTTCCACTCTGCCTTCGCTTCAGCACCGGCTGGAGCGTCTTGTTATGTGCCAAGGTTTCGTCATTCGTCATCAACGTTCCTGAAGGTGATCGGGATGGTCACCGGAATCAGTATGCGGTTTTTCTCGCGTATCAGCGACTGTCCACAGAGGTTGGCTGGAAATGAGATGGTAACGCTCGCCGAAGAATTCCCTTTCACCGTCTCTCCTCGTGGAATACGGGAATAACGCCCACATAGTTGAACAGTTATTGTTCAAACCCTCAAGAGCGTGGAGTCCAACATTGAGAATAACTGAAGCCGTAGCTCATCTCGAATATATTGCTGATCTCATGGAATGTCAACGCTATCGCGGGGCATGCGTTAACGAATTCGCGTTATAATTTTTTGAGTCGAGAGACATGAACATCCCACAACGAACGACGAGGTCGTCGGTGGCTCTTCTTTTGTAAAAGCAGCTGCACGGATTTTCGGCCGGAATGACCTTAGCCTTGATTTTCGTTTGTAGCACGCTCCGAAAAACAGCTCGCTCTTGGAGATTATCGAAGTGGGGGAAACAGGCAACAAGTAAAAACCAAATGTTAAGGAGTCCTGGCGAGACGGAATCCCTGACCGCTGCTCCTGTAGTCTGGGGGGGCGTCGTCACGATTGGCCGCCCGAACGCTCCCCGCATCGCGGATCCAGCCGCCTCCGCGCCGCACCCGGTTTTCGCCACTCCCCGCATAGATAGGATTATTTCTACTGTGTAATGAATATGCTGTATCACTATATATATCCTGCACCCATTCCCACACGTTCCCGCTCATATCGTAGATACCAATGCCGTTCGGCCTCTTCTGGCCTACAGGATGGGTCTGTTTGTCAGAATTTGTGCTATACCACGCATAATCACCAAGCTCTAAATCATTGCTCGTCCCCGCGTATTTTTCCTTTTTACCCCCGCTCCGGGCCGCGAATTCCCACTCCGCCTCCGTGAGCAGCCGATAGGTCTTGCCTGTGCGCTTATTCATTCTGCGGATGAACTTCTGAGCGTCATCCCAACTTACCTGTTCAACAGGGCAGTTGTCACCGCACTTACTGAAATACGATGGATTATCATCTTGCACAGTTTTCCATTGCCCTTGCGTTACCTCAAACTTGCCAATATAAAAATCATTCACGCAGACCTCGTGCACAGGCTTTTCATTTTGATAACCGTCACCGAACGTGTCACCCATCTGGTAGCAGCCGCCTTTGACGAGCACGAATTCCATGCCGGTAGCGGGGTCGGTATAGGAACATTCGTCTACTGTGCTTTCCTTTGCTGCCGCTGTTGCATATGTGACAGGTAGGGTGAGGTACGGTATGAGTATGAGCCCGAGTAAATAAGGAAACGGTATCTTCATGGGGGCCTCCTTCTGCACAACGACGCTTCACTTGTCTGCATTTTTACGCCAGACTACTTGATCCCTTTCGCCCAAAAAGCTGCACTGCATCGTTCTTTAGCGTTCTACCCCTTCCAATCCTCAGTGTTGCGTCGTCTCTGGCATGATTAGATAACATTAAAGTATATCAATCAGAATTTGTCAACAATATTTGCCGTCCTTTAAAGAATCGATGATCAGACCGTATTGAATTTTTGTCAATATCTGGTAACCGTGTTTTCTCCTCAACGTGTCAACCGAACGACGTCTGAGTCCGCACAGCGGACGTGCTATAATTAGGCATAAGTCAGTTTATATAAGAGCTCACGGCATGAGAGATGGCGGTCAACGGATGCGCGCTCGGCATTCGGTGTTTTTTATTTCCGCTGTTTTGCATCCTATCTGAAGGGAAATCGGCAACAGTGTTTCCACACGTACGCGCGTTCGGCATTATCGTGGCCAGAATGAGCGTTCTCATCACCACGAGACGCGATCCGGGAACGGGGCGATGATCGCCACCTCTGTAGTTATCACCGCACGCGGATAGATCTTTTATGGGTTGTTCCTGTCACAATGCGCGAAAGAGGTATTGTATCCTGGAGGGAAAGGAAGGGGTTACGGGAAGCCGGCCCAAACAAGGGAAAAATCGGCATAGATGTCCGGGCCGATTCGTAGAATCATAAAACGATCCTGGAGAAGTGTTCACAGAGCCCTATACCCGGAGGAGGAGAGATACCATGAAATTAAGCACAAGAAACCAGATCAAGGGCAAGGTCATTGAGGTCGTAAAAGGTGCTGTCGCAGCAAAAGTGAGGATTGACATTGGCGGTGGGAATACCATTACTTCCACGATCACGGTCGATGCTGTAAACGACCTCAAGTTGGAAAAAGGTGATGATGTTATCGCCCTTATAAAAGCGAGCAGTGTCATGATCGGCAAGTAGGAGGCGGAACGAGAAATACGAGCTAAAGAACCTTCAGATCAACTGGTTTATAGAACTGACTCGGGCAGCGATCGTCCCATACGTGAGTGTAAGACGCGATACGGATTAAGAACCGGAGAGGCGCTTAAACTTCGTGTTGTAAATGTCGCAGACCGGAAGCTGTCGATTCACGAACTGAAATCTAGCAAGGGACGTAAGATTGCATTTATGCCGGAGCAAACTGCAAGGCGTCTAGCCGAATACCTCTTCGCAAACCATATAAGGCAGAGGGAGCGCATGTTTCTCGTCTGTTATTCGACAGTGCGAACACTGATGAGACGTCTGGCAGCAAGGTTCCGTTGAAGATATCACTTCACGACTTCAGGCAACATGCATCCACCTAATCCAGTCGGAACGGAGTCCCCTTAAAGATCGTCTCAAACGCGCTCTTGCGATATGAAGATCTTACGAGGACCTGAATATACCTTGGCAACGTCAACGACACCGGGGCAATCCGGTGGAAAAAGGTGCTTCACGGGGAGGAGCATAGATGGCAGGTATGAGTCCCTCATATTGCCTCTGTGGCACAATTTAAATTGAAATATGCATTTGTTTAATTCATAATAACTCTCGAAGACCCTCCTGCAGTTCTTATGGTTTCCATTTTCTGAAGCACTTGAATTTACGTGTTGTATTCGTTAACACCAACTTACACAGCCCATGCGATTTCGTTGACAGAACCGTGAATCAGGCATATATTCTGGCATGATATGGCACTCTGTTCAACTGGCAAACAAACTACCTAACCATGATCCCTTTTTACATTGTTCATGAGGGTGTCTCCTCAATAATTGGTCAGTGCTGGAAGGGCTGTTTCGTCATATGCTTTTGTCATTATGAGCACACATGTCGGGGCAAACATAAGTTCAGAAATCTGTACCGTGATATCTGCGCTTTGGCATTGGCGGAAGGACACTCATGAGGACCACTAAGGCTCACGGTATGAGAAAGGCAGCCTTCGTTGCGTTGTTACTTCTTGGTTGCGGGATATTCACAACCATGTACCTGAAGAATCGCGTTATCATTGGTCGTAGCTCTTACGACATTAGCCGGCGGATTGCTGAGACTCCCGTCTTTTCCTTTTTTGCCCAGATGGTTTATCAATAAAGCGGCAGTGCCAATCTCACGAGAACGCAACGCCGGTGTATTGAAGAGTGTGCTTGAGGTGTTCGACCCATCACTGAGATCCTTTCTGATGTCAGTGCCGATAATTTTGGATTCCTCAGCAAATACCGCGAAGTCGTATCCTGCAAAAGGCTACATTGGCGTCAGCCCGGACTGGGATAATACCGGGTTCAATCACCGTACAGGACGATTTACGAACAAAGGGGAATGAA
>Ga0187771_10000740_pt1 | contig 20525 bp, 19 predicted proteins | sample 0116_SJ02_MP15_1_FD_133139 | JGI IMG/M metagenome (GOLD analysis project Ga0187771, IMG submission 133139) | Tropical peat soil microbial communities from peatlands in Department of Meta, Colombia - 0116_SJ02_MP15_10_MG | ecosystem: Environmental > Terrestrial > Soil > Wetlands > Peat | place...
GCAGCAGATTCCTCCTAAGCCCGACAGGCTCCTAGCACAAGAACTGCTTTCCCCCGCCTTCAAACCGTGACGCGTCCCTGTGTCTCCGCGTGCCGAAAGTTCGGCGTCGAGGATCAAGGCCGCGCAACGGGCGGAGTCTGTTGGCGATAGATCGTTGCCGGGTCGCCGGCTCTCAGTTGCAATCCTCGCGCCAGAGGCATGTATCCTGACCGCAGTCGGCAACCTTGCCGGAGTCGAAGCACTGGTCGTTGCCCTCGGCTTGCTGGATGGCATGCACCAGATCGGCCTTTTTCATCTTGTTGGTCTTGATATTGTGCTGTTTCGCGATTTCCTTGAGTTCATCCAGTTTCATGTCGTGTTCTCCATGCTCCCGTTATTATTTCCCACAAAATAATAGCATAGCGCATAAAAATAAAATTTCTATTACAGTTGTGAAAAAATTTGTCAACAACAGAGAGGGCGGGCCAAGCGGCCCGCCCTCTCTGTTGGTATGATTCGGAAATGGTATGAAATCGACGTTATACGCGGATGCCGGCGATGCGGAAGAGGGCCTCGCGGTATTTCTCGGCGGTTTTTTCGACGATCTCCGCCGGCAGGGGGGGGGCAGGCGCTGTTTTGCCCCAATCCAGAGTTTCCAGGTAATCCCTCAGGAACTGCTTGTCAAAGCTGGTCTGGGCTCCGCCCGGTTGATAAAGGTCCTTGGGCCAGAAACGGCTGGAGTCGGGAGTCATGCATTCGTCGATGATGATCAGCTCTCCCTCGTAAACGCCGAACTCGAACTTGGTGTCGGCGATGATGATCCCCTTCTCGGCTGCCAGGTCACGGGCACGGGTGTAGATTCTTATGGTATAGTCGCGGGCTTGTTCGGCCAACTCGCGCCCGCACATTTCAGCCATCCGTTCAAAGGAGATGTTCTCGTCGTGGGTGCCCAGTTCCGCCTTGGTGGAGGGGGTGAAGATCGGTTCCGGCAATTGTTCCGACTCCAGGAGCCCGGCCGGGAGCTTGATGCCGCAGATTGAGCCGGTGGTCTTATAGTCTTTCCAACCGGAACCGGAGACATAGCCGCGCACGATGCACTCCGCCGGCAGCGGTGTGGCCTTTTTCACCAGCATTGAACGTCCGGCCAGCACATCGGCGTAGGGGCGGCACACTGCCGGATACTCGGCGGCATCGGTGGAGATGATGTGGTTTTTGACAATGTCCTCCATCTGGCGGAACCAGAAGGCGGATATCTGCGTCAGCACGAACCCTTTGTCCGGGATCGGCTCGTTCATGATCACGTCAAAGGCCGAGATACGGTCCGACGTGACCAGGAGCAAGGTATCGCCCAGGTCGTAGATGTCCCGCACCTTGCCGCGGGCAATGAGGTTCAGGCCGGGGAAATCTGTCTGCAGAACGGGTTGTGACATGGCATCTCTCCTATATATCTGTTTTAAGCGCCGGGTTGATCTCGATCCTGGCCTTTTCCCTGAGCCCCTTTATCCAGGCGGCCAGAGACTCTTCCTGCTTCTTGGGCAGCAATTTCTGCTTGATCTGCTGCCTGGCCTTGTCAAATTCCGCTTTAGGGGCTTCGATGCGTTGTTTGAGACGTATCCCGTACCAACGGTTGCCCACCTTGAACGGTTCGTTAGCCACCGGTGACGCTGCGGTCAGCTTGAAAGCCGCCTCCATCAGGGCGGGAGCGTTGCCGATGTCCGGGATGTCGCCCTTGTCCGAGAAAGAGAAGACGCCGGTGGTCCGTGTCTTGAGCGTACCCTTGGCGGCAAGTTGTCTGGCTGCGTCGGCTGCTTTTTTTCTGGCAAGTTCCACCGCTTTGGCAGCCTTGACCTTCTGTTCCACAGCAGTTTTTATCCCGGCAAGCGGCGGAACGACCGAGGCCTTGTGCTCCCTGGCCTTGATGAGGTAAATGCCCTTGGCGGTTTCTACCGGTCCGCCCAACTCGCCCTCCTTGAGTTCAAAGGCCTTCTTGACGACAGCCGTCTCGCCCGCCAGGCCGGCGGCCGGGCTATTGGCGTCAAACAACGGTGTATCCTGCACCTTGAGACCAAGTTGCTTGGCAATCAGATTGAGGTCGCCGGACTTGATATTCTTGTACAGGGTATCGGCGGCCAGTTCGAAAGACTGTTTGGATGCCTTCTGCCTGAGGGCGTCGGCTTTGACCCTGTCCCGTACGTCCTTGAGGGGCAGGATGCCGTCTTTGCCCTGCCATCGGTCTATGTTCTTCTGGTAGAAGGCCTGGATCTCCTCCTCGGAGACCGTCAGCCGGGCCGCCTGGGCGGCGGGGTCGAGTATGATGTAGGAAAGGGCCACTTTTTCCGGCGTCTTGAATTCGCCCGGGTTTTTCTGCAGATAGTCGTTGAGTTCGGCATCGGTCGGTTTCACCTCGGCGATTACCTCGCTCGGCGCATAGGACACGTACTCCAGTTCTATCTTGTCATTTTCCTTTTTGTACTGGGCCAGGGCCTCGTCATCGCTGACCGTGGCCTTGTCCTTGATGCCCTGGCGGGCCTTGGCAAGCATCAGATCCTGTTTCTGCCCCTCCTCGAAATCCTTCGGGGTCAGGCGGCTGCTTCTCAAGAGCTGCTGGTACAGGTCAAAGTCGAATTTTCCGTCTTTTTGAAAGGTAGGCATGGCTTCGATGGAACTGGCGACCTCCTCCTTGGAAACCTTGATGCCCATGGATTTGGCTTCCCCGGCGACCAGGATGTTATCGATCAGGCTGTTCAGCGCCAGTTTTCTCAATCCCAGCATTTTCTCCATTTCGGGAGTGATGGACTGGCCGTATATCTGCTGGTAGATGTTGCGGATGCGCTGGTAGGCGTTCTGGTAGTCATCCGGTGATATCTTGGCGCCATTCACCTTGGCGGCGTAACCGCCGCGTCCACCCAAACCCTCGCTTCCTTTGCCCCAAACCAGGAACATCGTGCCGATGAACGAAAGCACGATGACGACGAACACGATTTTGATGATGATGGATTCCTTCTTCTTGCGCATGAAGTCCAGCATGGGCGAAATACTCCTTGGGTAGATTTGTGGCGTCAGAAAAAGAAAAAAAATCTTACTATACGTCTTGTTTTAATGCAAGATGCTTGTTTAAAGGCCATAGTTCGGGCCGGCGCGCTCCATGCTGCGTTTGATTTGCGCCTGAACCTGTGCTAGGGTGGATTCATTAATCCCGAATCAAAATGACAAGGACGTGGTGATGGAACTCAGTTTTTCCCGGCCCAACAAGGAAATCGACAAGATGGTCAACGGGCTGATCGAGGCGGCAGGCGATATCCATGATGCCGGGATCATCCGCGAGATGATCCTGTCAACCCTCAAGATCGGCCAGGAGGTGGATTATCAGGCCGACCTCAAGCTGATTAACCGCACATTGCGCGAGATGCGGTTCACTGCACGGGTCTTCGGTCCGTATCGCGACCGGAAAAAAGTCACCATATTCGGTTCGGCCCGTACCGGGCGGGATGAGGCGATGTACGGCAAGTGTGTCCGCTTCAGTCGCATGCTGGCGGATAACGGTTATATGATCATCACCGGAGGCGGCCCCGGTATCATGCAGGCCGGCAACGAGGGGGCCGGCAGCGAGAATTCCTTTGCCGTCAACATCCGGCTCCCTTTCGAACAGAAGCCGAATCCGGTCATGTACCGCAATCCGCGGCTGATAACCTATAAGTACTTTTTCAACCGCAAGGTGGCCTTTGTCAAGGAGGCCGATGCCATTGCCGTCTTTCCCGGCGGTTTCGGCACGCTTGACGAGGCCATGGAGGTCTTTACCCTGATCCAGACCGGCAAGACTTCGCCCAAGCCGTTGATCCTGGTGGACGACGATGATGGTTACTGGGAGCAGTTCTTTGCCTTTGTCAAGCAGAGCCTGTTGGTGAAAGGCTTCATTTCCGGCGAGGATTTTTCCCTTTTTACCATAACCAGGGACGAGCAGGAAGCGATTCAGGTTATCGAGACATTTTACCGTGTCTACAATTCCATGCGCTTCATCGACCACTGTCTCGTCATCCGTCTGAACAAGGCCCTTTCCCCGGAGCAGATCAATACGCTGGAGGAAGAGTTTCCCGAGTTGCTCCAGGAAGGGGAGCATATCCGCAGTTGCGGGGTGATGCCCGAAGAGGTGGACGAACCGGACCTGATCGATCTGCCGCGCATAACCATGAAGTTCAACCACCACCATTACGGGCTGCTGCTGGCATTCATCCACCGGATAAACACGTTCTGACGGGGGACGTTTCCAGCCCTGCTTTCATTGACAACGGCTTTCGGTTGGCGGTATACTTAAAATATTTAACTCATTCCCGGAACGCCATGCAGGATCTTAAACATCTAACCAGAAAAAAGCAGATTCGCGGCATTCGTTCTTTCGGCCTCAAGCGCAGCAACAGGAAAATCACGAGCAGTGGCGAGCGTAGCGGTTTCAGGCTGCCCATACCAGAGGGCAAGCGCTACGAACAGCTCAAGCATCTTCTCCTGTTTCTGGCCATTGTGCTGGCACTGACGCCGGTCTGCGTGATCGTGTACCAGAAGTCGCCCCCTGCGGTGCGGGCGGTGACGCTATGGGTCCATTCCCACTCCACTCCCGATATCAAGGCGGCCGAGGCGGCAAAGCCTCCCGAAAGCGGCAGTTTTGAGGCAGCCGCACGCCTGTTCGATACGGCGGTTGTGGCCGATGGCCGGTTTACGGCCCGCAGTGACGGCGGGGATACCCTTCTCTACTCCATCCAGGATGATTTGCAGAAGCGGGTCCATGATTTTCTGGCCCAAAAACAGGTGCCTTTCGGGGCGTTCGTGGCCATTGAGCCGTCAACCGGCCGCATCCTGGCCATGACGTCCTACTCTGCAGCAGACCCGCAGTGGGCGCCGTCCGCAGTTTTCAATCTGTATCCGATGGCGTCGCTGTTCAAGATCATTACCGCTTCCGCCGCCTTGGAAAATAAAAAGATCACCCCTGAAACGGTGGTCGAGTTCCGGGGAGGGCTCTATTCGGAAAACCCCCGTTACTGGGATGTCAGGCCCAAAGGCAACAATAACCGCATGGACGTGGGCTATGCCCTTGGCAAATCGATCAATCCGGTGTACGGCCGGGTTGCCGGCGATATTGTCGGCAAAACGTCGGTCATGGAATATGTTCGCAAATTCGGCTTCAATCAGCAGCTTCTTCCGGGCGTGCCGGTCAAGGAGAGCAGAGCCGGCGAGCCCCAGTCGGGCCAGGCCTTGATGTTGATGGGGGCGGGACTCGACCATGAAGTCAAGATTTCGCCCCTGCACGCGGCGGTTATCATGGGGGCCATCGCCAATCAAGGGAGGATGATGGCCCCGACCTTGACCGACAAGGTTATGGATGCCACGGGCGGGCAAAAAGAGAAGCATGTGCCCCATGAGCTGCGCAGGCTCGTGTCGCCGGAGACGGCGGCATCCCTTACCCGGATGCTCACCAATACCGTTACCAGGGGTACGTCCCGGCGTGCTTTTCATGACCGTCGGGGGCGTCCGATGCTGGCTGGGATCGATATCGCAGCCAAGACCGGCTCGATCGACGGGACCGATCCCAAGGGGCACTATTCCTGGTTTGCCGCATACGCGCCGGCCAATGAGCCGCGCATAGCATTGGTGGCCCTGGTCATCAACCAGGACCGGTGGAAGATCAAGTCGTCGCAGGTAGGGGAACAGGCGCTGGAAGAGTTTTTCAAACACTAACAGGCGGTTGAGGGATGAGGGACGAGGAAAACCGCTTTTCTCAACTCTCATCACTCAACTCTCATCAGCCTCATTGACGATCTGACTATTTTTGAACAACCTAAGCGGATGTTGGCACATAGGTATGCAACTGCAACTCCCCGTTGCGCATTTCGCCGTAGGTGAGCTGTTCCATCCAGTCGCCGAGGGAAAGGACCGTAAAGGGGCGGGGGGGCAGTTCTTCCCGGAACGCCAGGTGGAAATGGCCGGTAACGAGGCCGTCGCACCCTTGCTGTTGCGCAGAACGGGCAAAGTCGCGGATGATCTCCCGGTAATTCCATCGTTTCTGATTTACCTGGTAGCTGGACCGGCTGGTGTGTTGCAGGCGGTTCTTGACCTTTACCGCCAGGGCCGGCGGGAAATGCCGGACGGCATAGGCGACCAGTTGGTTGTGCAATAGGAAGCGCAGCAGCCGGTAACCGTGATCGGCGTGGTTGATCTGGTCGCCGTGGCACAAGAGGAGCCGTTTCCCCTGTATGGTCATCACCGCGGGCCCGGGATGGATTTCAGCCGCCAAATGCTTGCTGAAAACCATCCCGAGATGGAAGTCGTGGTTGCCTTCGAAATAGACGATGCGGCAGCCATTGCGGGTCAGGTCCAGGAGTGCTTCCAGCACCGGATCGTACTGCCGGAAGGGATGGGAAGGAAAGCCCAGCCAGAAATCGAACAGGTCGCCCATGATGAAGAGGGTTTCGGTATTCCCCTTCAGGGAGTCGAGGAAGCGCAGCAGCAGACGGTAATTACGGTCCGTCGGAGCTTTCAGGTGGGCATCGGCCAGGAAGATGGTTCTCATGGTCGGGATTGTGCTGTCACTTGCGGGATATGTCAACAGGATAAGAGGTAGGCGTCATGGCTGTCATACATAATGTGGAAATTGTCTGGGATGAACTGATGGACGCCTTTTCCAGCGGATTGAGCGACCGGGTTTATTTTCTCGACCGTTATACCGGCGAGATATTTTTTGTGCCGACCGCGGCGGAAGATGATGATATCTGGCGGCAGATGGAAACCGGCCGGGACCGTTTTCTGGAGATTCCCCGGTTCGACTACGGTGTGGAACGGCAGTTCATGTCTTCTTTCATCGGGGCCATCCAGGACAAGGGCCTGAGCAGCATATTGAACGGCTCGGCGGGGGGGAAAAAACCCCATGGCGATATTAACGAGATTCTCTCCTTTTTTCCGGAGGAAGAGGAACGTCTCATGGCAATGAAGGACGATTTTTTTGCCAGCAGGGTAAAAAATTGGCTTGAGGAGAACAACCTGTTCACGGTCGATATGGAAGCGCAGCTTTCACCCCGCCTGTAGTTTTCGCCCGGAAAGGGTTCTTTTTCGCCCATGCGGCGTCAATCTTCGGCTTTGCTTGTGCGGCGTACCGGTGTACGCCTCCGCGCAATCCCTTGATTTCCTGGCCTGGCCGCAAAAGCCCTCCTTTCCGAATCGTAAACCGATAGTTCCCATCCGGAGTTTCCGGATGGGAACTATGTAAGAAAGGTCTCGCCGTGGACCACCATGATCTCACGTACGATCCCCGGAACAGCTACGGCCGGCTGATCGTCGCCATCTTGCTGTTTTTCCTGCTGGCCGCCGCCGGGTATGCCCTGCAGCACACCATCTCTTGTTTCCTGCTCTCCTGGGTGATCGCCTATCTTCTCGATCCTCTGCTCATGCTGGCCGAACGGCGCGGCCTGAAGAGGCTCTATGGGCTGGTGCTTCTCTATATTGTCCTCAGTGTGCTGATCGCCTTCTTTTCCGCGTTTCTGGTCCCCAAGCTCAACATCAGCTGGAACGGCATTCTCAGAGAACTTCCCGATTATATCCTGAAGATCAAGCAGGCTGCCCTGGAGTGGAAAGCGCGGCTCCCCGACAATTACGGCTCCGAAGAGATCGAGTGGCTTCTGGACAGGGTCTCGGCCAATGTGGATACTGCCGCCGAAAAGGCCGGCGCCTGGGCCTATGTCTTCGCCACACGGATATTCTTCAATATCTTCAATATCGTCCTGGCCCCGTTCCTGGTTTTTTTCATGCTCTATTACAAAAAAAACATCCTGGACACCTTGTCGTCCCTGATCCCGGAACAGCGGCGCGACCTGATGCTTCAAATCGGGCGCGAGGTCAGCGCCAGCATCGGCGGTTATCTGCGGGGCCAGGTGTTCGTTTCCGTCATTGTTGCGTTCCTGTCGCTGACGGTGCTTTTCATTCTCCATATCCCGCACCCTATTATCTGCAGTATCGTTTCCGGCGTCGCTTCGGTGCTGCCCTTCATCGGGGTGATTATCGCCGCATTGCCGGCGCTGTTTTTCGCCTGGTTCAAATACCAGGCCATGGCCGGCCTGGCCCCGGTCGTCATCGCCTTCGGGGTGATTTATTTCCTTGAGGGGTACGTCATAAAGCCGCTGGTTTTCAAAAGTTCCATGAATCTTAACCCTCTGGTGACCATCGTCATGGTCATGGCCTTGGGAGAACTGCTCGGTTTCTGGGGTATCCTGCTGGCCCTGCCCATTGCCGCCGCCGTCAAGATTACGTGGAGACGGCTGCGGGCCGGCGATTTCAGAGACTAATTCGTTTCCGTCCGGAAAGGGTTCTTTTCCGCCCATGACCACCATCAGCATGAAGATAACCGGCATGTCGTGTGCCGCTTGCACCGCCCGGATCGAAAAGGAAATCGGCACGTTGCCCGGCGTATCCGCGGCAACCGTCAACCTTGTTACGGAAGAGGTGACTGTCGGCTTCGATGAAGCAATGGTTTCGCTGGAAGAGATTGCCGGAAGCGTGGAAAAGTTGGGATACGGCGTGGCGCGCCCCCAACCGGCCGATGAACTGACCTTCGGCGTCCGTGGCCTGCATTGCGCATCCTGTGTCACCAGGCTGGAAAAGAAATTGCTGGAGAACCCGGCCATCGGGACCGCCGTCGTCAATCTGGCGGCCGAGACCGGTTTTGTGCGTTTTGACCCGCAACGGCTGGGCGTGGCGGATATTTTTGCCATTGTCCACGAGGCCGGCTACATCCCGGTCGAACTGGTCAGCGCAGAGGGGGCCGCCGTTGATGCGCTCCGTCTGCAACTCAAATGGCTCATCTTCTCGCTGGCGGCTTCGCTGCCGATCATGTTCACCATGGGCATCCACTCCAACCGGGCCGTGATGCAGCTCAACCTGCTGCTGGCTACCGTGGTCCAGTTCTCGGCCGGCCTGACCTTTTACCGCGGCGCCTGGAACGCCCTGAAAAACCGCAGCGCAGATATGGATGTGCTGGTGGCCGTCGGCACCTCGGCAGCCTATTTTTACTCGCTTTTGGCCTATGCCGGCCTGATGGGGTCCCGGGAAGAGGTGTTTTTTGAAACCTCCGCCATGCTGATCACCTTCATCCACCTGGGCAAATACCTGGAGGCCAGGGCCCAGGGCAAGGCCGGCGAAGCGTTGAAAAAGCTGCTCCACCTCCAGGCCGACAAGGCCCGCCTGGTGACCGGGGAGGGGGAGCGGGAGGTGCCTGTCTCCCAGGTTCGTGTCGGCGATGTGGTGCTGGTTCGGCCCGGCCAGGTTATACCGGTGGATGGAGAGATCATCGACGGGAACGGCACGGTGGACGAATCCATGGTGACCGGCGAATCTCTGCCGGCGGAAAAGAAAACCGGCGATGCGGTCACCGGCGCGACCATAAACAAGAATGGCGTCCTGCGGGTGCGGGCGACGCGCGTCGGCGAGGCCACCCTCCTTTTCCAGATCGTCCGCATGGTTCGCGAGGCCCAGGGGGACAAGGCCCCTATCCAGCGTTTCGCCGATGCGGTTTCCGGCTGGTTCGTGCCGGTGGTGCTGCTCCTTTCCCTCGTTACGTTTCTGGTCTGGTTTTATGGGTTGCACGCCGCTTTTGTGCCGGCATTCCGCTTTGCCATTGCCGTGGTGGTGATCGCCTGCCCCTGCGCCATGGGGCTGGCCACGCCGATCGCTATCATGGTGGGGAGCGGCGTGGCCCTTGTCCGCGGCATCCTGGTCAAGAAGGGTTCGGTTCTGGAAACCATCTCCCGCATGCAGGTGTTGCTCCTTGACAAAACCGGCACGCTGACCGTGGGGCAGCCGGCGATGACCGACCTGGCAGCCGTTGCCGGGGTTGATCCTGCGCGTCTTTTGGCGTGCCTGGCAACCGCCGAGGTCCATTCGACGCACCCCCTGGCCCAGGCCGCGGTGCGGGCGGCCGAAGAGGCCGGCATCATGCCGGGAGCGGCAACGGACTTTGAGGAGCGGGGCGGTTTCGGCATCACCTGCACCTATGAAGGTTTTCGCCTGATGGTGGGTAATGAGAGGCTCATGGCAGACGAGGGAATCAGCCTCAAGGCGCTGACCGACAAGGCCGGGGAGTTTGCCTCGGCCGGCAAATCGCTGATCTTCGTGGCGGCCGGTACGACCCTGGTGGGGGTGGCAGCCTTCATGGACGCGCTCAAGCCCGGTTCCGCCAAGGCTGTGGCCGAATTCCGGCGCATGGGCATCCATACCTGCATGATAACCGGCGACCATGCCGATGTGGCCGGGATTATTGCCGGACAGGCCGGAGTGGACAGCTATGAGGCCGAGGTGCTGCCGGAGCGCAAGCAGGAGGTGGTCAGGGAATACCAGCAGCGCGGCATGATCACCGGCATGGTGGGCGACGGCATCAATGACGCCCCGGCCCTGGCCAGGGCCGATGTGGGCATTGCCATCGGCGGCGGCACGGATGTGGCCAAGGAGACCGGCGATATCGTCCTGATGCACAACGACCTGCTGGATGTGGTGCGGGCCATCGCCATTGGCCGGGCCACCCTGGCCAAGGTGAAGCAGAATCTGTTCTGGGCGCTGTTCTACAATGTCCTCGGCATTCTGGTGGCGGCCGGCATGTTCTCCCGTTACGGCGTAACCCTCAAGCCTGAGTACGCAGGCCTGGCCATGGCCCTTTCCTCGGTCTCGGTGGTGCTGAATTCCATACTGCTGAAACGGGTGGAAAAGCAGTTGTAAACAAGAACGCCCCCTCAATCTTCCCCGGCTGGGGGATTGAGGGGGCGATGGGACGAACAGGAGTCTGAGGCGTTCGCCTACAGGAGCTTTTTGGCAGCCTCGATCACGGCGGCGTAGTCAGGCTCGCTGGTCACTTCGGGCACGATCTGGATATAGCGGACGATATCGTCGGCATCCACAATGAAGATCGCCCTGGTAAGCAGCACCAGCTCTTCGATCAGGACGCCGTAGTTCTTGCCAAAGGAACGGCTGCGGTAGTCGGACAGGGTGACCACGCGGTCGATTCCGGCTGCGCCGCACCAGCGCTTCTGGGCAAAGGGGAGGTCCAGGCTGATGGTCAGCACCACCACGTTGCCCGGCAGGCTGGCTGCCTCCTGGTTGAAACGGCGTGTTTCGGTATCGCATGTCGGAGTGTCCAGGGACGGCACGGAACTGATTATCTTCACCTTGCCGCCGTAGGTCGCCAGGGTGGTGGCCGCCAGACTGTTATCCACCACGATGAAGTCCGGCGCCTTGTCGCCGACCTTGATCTCCGGGCCGACCAGGGTCAGGGGATTCCCCTTAAAAGTAATGATGCCGGTGCGTTCGCTCATTGTAAGTCTCCTCCTTCGCATAGTCTACCAAAGTGTAATTCATTATTGCAGAAATGCAACCCCGGATTGTCATGTCGATATCAAGCCGTGCATCTCAAGGAACTGCATCACCAAGCGGTAGGTTATGCCCCACAACACCGGCTTGCCCGGTTGCGGAAGGCGAATGGCCGGGGCGACCATGGAACTGCCGCGGAAGTGGACCTCGGCGGTGATGTGCCGCCGCTGGTCCGCCAGGTCGGTCAGATTGACCCAGAAGGCGTCCCGCGATTCGTGGTTGATGGTCACCGCCGGGGGGGCATCGCCGAAGCTGTACGCAAAACAGGCGACCCGGACCGGCTGGTGCGCGCCGATGCAATCGGCCAGTCTGCCCAGGAGGCGGGCCGGGGCCAGGTCGATGGCGGCCTCTTCGCGGGTTTCCCGCTCGGCGGCCTGGCGCAGCGTTTCTCCCGGTTCGACCCGTCCCCCCGGAAAGGCCAGGTTGCCAGACCACGGGTCGCGCTCATCGGTTGCCCGCTCCAGAAGCAGCAGTTGCAAACCGGCCGGCCGCTCGGCCAGGATCATGGCCACCGCGGCCCGCCTGCGTCCGTCGGCGGGCGCTTCGTCGTGCCGCCGCCGGGAAAGCGTTGCGGCTATGGTGTCGAAGGTAAGTAGCATTCTTGTCCCATGGCGCACGAAAAGTCTGAAACATCTTTGCCTGAACCGGTGACGCCGTTCCGGAGGTTCTCCGATTCCTAGAATGTAAACGGCCAGGGGCGGGGAAGTCAAAACATTTGCCGAGGCCGGCGAAAGAGACCAAAACTATCCCATATGTTTTGACATTTAGCTTTCTCTATGTTATAAATATCCACTTTTTTCTTAACGTGTATTGCATACGAGCATATTATTCATAGAGAGGGGCATGCAATGAACCACTTTCAGTACAAAGGCAACGAACTTTACGCCGAGGAGGTGCCGCTTGCGGATATCGTCGCCACGGCAGGCTCGCCGGTTTATGTCTATTCCCACGCCACGCTGGAGCGCCACTTCAAGGCTTTTGACGATGCATTCGCCCCGGTGCCCCATACGGTCTGCTATTCGGTCAAGGCCAACTCCACCCAGTCGGTGCTCAAGACCTTCGTCAATCTCGGCGGGGGGGTGGATATCGTCTCCGGCGGCGAACTGTACCGGGCTCTCAAGGCCGGGGTTGACCCCAAAAAGGTAGTCTACTCCGGGGTTGGCAAGAAGGATGACGAAATCGAATATGCCCTGAATACCGGCATCCTGATGTTCAACGTGGAGTCGGAGCAGGAGTTGACCAGGATCAGCGAGATCGCCTCCCGGATGGGGAAAAAGGCCGGCATCGCCATCCGGGTCAATCCGGACGTGGACCCCGGCACCCATCCCTACATCACCACCGGTCTGAAAAACGCCAAATTCGGCATCACCATCGACCGCGCCATGGAGGAGTACAAGCGCGCGACCGGCCTGCCGGGCATCGATGTGATCGGTATCGACATGCACATCGGCTCCCAGTTGACCAAGGTCAACCCCTTTGTCGACTCCATCGAAAAGTTGAAGATCATGATCGCCAAACTGCGGGAAATGGGCATCAACCTGCAATACTTCGACTGCGGCGGCGGCCTTGGCATCCAGTACAACAACGAAGAACCGCCCCTGCCGGCCGACTACGGCAAGGAGATCATCGCTGCTACCAAGGATCTGGGCATGCACCTGCTGTTCGAACCGGGCCGCAACATCGTCGGCAATGCAGGCATCCTGGTGGCCCGCTGTCTGTACACCAAGGAGCGCGACGAGAAAAACTTCATCATGATCGACGCCGGTATGAACGATCTGGCCCGCCCGGCGCTGTACGGTTCATTCCACGGCGTGCAGGCGGTGAAAAAGGACCAGGACGGCATGATTACCGCCGACATCGTCGGGCCCATATGCGAGTCGGGGGACTTCCTGGTCAAGGATCGGGAGGTGCCGATGTTCAAGCAGGGCGACCTGATGGCCTTCATGTCGGCCGGCGCCTACGGCTTTGCCATGAGCAGCAGCTACAACAGCCGCCCCAGGGTAGCGGAGGTCATGGTCAAGGGGGGCGCATTCGAGGTGGTGCGCGAACGCGAAACGATCGAAGATCTGGTCAGGGGCGAGAAGATAGCCACATTCCTGTAGTCAAAAAAGTTTCCGTCCGGAAAGGGTTCTTTTCCGCCCATGCGGCGTCAATCTTCGAGTTTGCTTGTGCGGCGTACCTATGTACGCCTCCGCGCAATCCCTTGATTTCCTTGCCTGGACGAAAAAGTCCGCCTTTCCGAATCGGAAACGAAATAGCAATATTCCACCCGCAAGGAGGAAGAGGATATGTTTAGAGGAAGCATTGTCGCCATTGTGACACCATTCAAAAATGGCGCCGTCGATGAAGAGAAACTGCGTGAACTGGTGGAATTCCAGATTGCGGGCGGCACCGATGCCATTGTGCCTTGCGGCACCACCGGCGAATCGTCCACCCTGGACTACGATGAGCATGACCGGGTGATCGAGGTGGTCGTGCAGCAGGTCAACAGGCGGGTTCCGGTTATCGCCGGCACCGGCTCCAACTCGACCCGCGAGGCGATCGAGATGACCTCTCATGCCAAGAAGATCGGCGCCGACGGCGCCCTCCTGGTCACCCCCTACTACAACAAGCCGACCCAGGAAGGACTCTATCGCCACTACATGGCCATTGCCGATGCCGTCGAGCTTCCGCTGGTGCTTTACAACGTACCCGGCCGCACCGGCGTGAACCTGCTGCCCGAGACCGTGGCCCGTCTGGCTCCCCATCCGAACATCACCTCCATCAAGGAAGCCACCGGTTCCCTCCAGCAGGCATCCGAAGTGCTGGCCTTGTGCGGCGACCGGATCGACGTGCTCTCCGGCGACGATTTCATCACCTTCCCGCTGATGGCCTGCGGAGGCAAAGGAGTCATTTCGGTCACCGCCAACATCATGCCCGCCGAGGTGGCGGCCATGGTGGATGCCTTTGAGGCCGGCAATATGGCGGAGGCTCGCCGTCTGCACCTGAAGCTGCTCAAGATCAGCAACGCCATGTTCCTGGAAAGCAACCCGATTCCGGTCAAGACCGCCCTGGGGCTGATGGGCAAGTGCAGCGACGAAACCCGTTTGCCGCTCTGCCCGATGAGCGAGGCCGGCAAGGCCAAATTGGCCGCCATCATGAAAGAGTACAACCTGATATAACCTCAATAAAATGCAATAAAACCTTATAATCTGCCACAGAGACACGGAGACACTGGGGTTCGCAGAGAAGGGCAAAAACGGGAAACCGGCGTTAGTACCCCAGGTTATCAGTTGAATAAAGTTCAATTTCTCTCCTGCCTTTCTCTACGTCTCTATGTCCCAGTGGCAGAAGTTAGGATGTTACCATGATCAAGATCGCCGTTTGCGGCGCAGCCGGCCGTATGGGCCAGCGCATCATCAACTCCATCATGGAGGCCGACGGGGTGCGGCTTTCCGGAGCCCTGGAACGTCCGGGCCACCCTTTGACAGGTCAGGATGCGGGCCTTATCGCCGGTTTCGGCGAACTGGGGCTTGCGGTTTCCGACGATCTGAACGGCGTGATTGCCGCCTGTGACGTGATGATCGATTTTACCGTGCCCAAGGTGTCCCTCAAAAACCTGGAGGCGTGCGGCCTGCAAAAGAAGGCCATGGTAATCGGTTCCACCGGGTTTACCCCCGAAGAACGCGCCCTGGCTGCGGAACTGGCCAGAACGATCCCGGTGGTTTTGGCGCCCAACATGTCGGTTGGCGTCAATGTCTGTTTCAAGATCCTCAAGGATATTGCGGCGACCTTGGGAGATGATTTCGATGTGGAGATCGTCGAAGCGCACCACCGCCTGAAAAAGGACGCCCCTTCCGGCACGGCCGTGCGCATGGGAGAGGTGGTTGCCGAGGCCCTCGGGCGCGATTATAACAAGGTGGCCAACTTTCATCGCGAAGGGATTACCGGCGAGCGCACCAGGGATGAGATCGGCATGCAGACCATTCGCGGCGGCGATATCATTGGCGAACACACGGTCTACTTCATCGGCATGGGGGAACGCATCGAGCTGTCCCACCGCGCCATGACCCGCGACATGTTCTCCCGCGGCTCGGTCCGCGCCGCCAAGTGGGTTGTGGAGCAGAAACCGGGGTTGTATGATATGCAGGACGTCCTGGGGCTTCGCTAGCGTTGCGGAGCGCGCCTTTTTCCCAATCCCGGCGTTGACCTTCGGCATGCCTTCGTGCGGCGTAGCGCTGCTACGCCTCCTTGGCATGCCTCGGTCGCCTTGGCCTTGGAAAAAAATCACGCTCCTGGAGGGAATTCATCTCGTGTGGTTACTTCCAACAACGCACGGTACACAGGCTTGTTGAAAATTACGGGAGTTATCAGATCAATGAATGCCGGGGTATTCTTAAAGCGGCATAGCATCACCGTAAGGATGACCGTAGCGGTCTGTACGTTCATCTTTCTGTTTTCGTTGATCATGGCGGTTACCTCCCTGTACTGTTTCAAGCAGGAACTCAAGGAGACGATCTCCAGCCAGCAGATGGCCCTGCTGACCGTGGCTGCCCAAAGCATCGACCAGAAACTGTCTGCCGCCCGGACAACGGTCGTCGAGGCGTCCCGCGACGTCACGCCCGGCATGGCTTCCAACCCGGAGGCGGCGCAGCGTTTTCTCGACAGCCTGCACAGTCTGCGGGCCGTCTTCGATAACGGCATCTTCCTGTTCGGCAAAGACGGCCGGCTCATCGCCGAATCGCCGTTTCTCCCTGATCGGCGCGGCAAGGATTTCTCCTCCCGGGAGTTCTATCAAAAGACCATTGCCACGGGAAAACCGGTTATTTCGGCCCCCTTCATTTCAACGCACACCCCCGGGATTCCAACGCTCAACATCACCGCCCCGGTGCGGGACAAGAACGGGACGCTGATCGCAATCCTGTGCGGCGGCGTCAACCTGCTGCAGGATGATTTTCTGGGGGGGCTGTCCAATACCCGCATAGCGAAAAGCGGCTACCTCTTCCTGGTATCCGGCGACCGGACCATCATCATGGACCCGGACCGGTCGCGGATACTCTCCGCCAAGGCCGAGCCGAGTGTGGATAAACAGGTGGGCAGGGCGCTGGAAGGCTTGGGAGGGGTGGCTGAGAGCAGCAATGACCATGGTGTGCGTTTTCTCACGTCCCTCAAACGCCTCCAGGCCGTAGACTGGGTTGTGGGGGCCAACTATCCGCTGAATGAAGCCTACCGGTCCGTCTACCGCCTGGAGAGGTATTTTGCCGTGGCGGTGGTTTTCAGCGTCTGCCTGATTGTCCTGATCGTCAGGCTGATAATGGGGAACTACACCAGCGCCCTGGTGCGTTTTGCCGGGCACGTCAGCCAGATATCGTCCAAAAGCGGCCTGGACCGGCTGTTCAGGATCGAGAGCGAGGATGAGGTCGGGCTGGTGGCGCAGACGTTCAACGCCATGATACAGGACCAGGACAAGCAGAATGAGGAGTTGTTCTACATCAGCACCCACGATGGCTTGTCGGGTCTCTACAACCGGGCCTATTTCGATGACCAGATGGACCGGCTTTCCGCCGGGCGCATCACCCCGATCTCCGTGGTCATGGTCGATATCGACGACCTCAAGGTATTCAACGACAGCCACGGCCATGCGGCAGGCGATGTGCTGATCACCACTGTCGCCCTGATCCTTTTGGAGTCGTTCCGCACCGAAGACGTGGTTGCCCGCATCGGCGGCGACGAATTCGCCATCCTGTTGCCGGGCGTGGATGCTGCGCAAGCGGATGTCGCTATGAAACGGGTCAGGACTCTGGCGGACAAATACGCTGCCCAGGCAAGCGGCCTTACCCTGTCCATCTCCCTGGGGTGCGCCACGGTGGATGACCCGGCCACGCTGGATGATGCCCTGAAACATGCGGACCAGCAGATGTATCTGGACAAGGTGAGCCGCAAACTGGTGGAAAAAGAATCGGAACTGTAGTTTCCCGTTACGTATTCAAGTTAGATTTCTATCTTCAAGGAGGATTGAAGCAGCAATGGCAAAAATCAACGACAACTACCTGAAACTGAAAGCCGGCTACCTGTTCCCGGAGATCGGCCGCCGCGTGCGCGCCTTTGCCGAGGCCAACCCGACCGCCAAGGTCATCCGCCTGGGCATCGGCGACGTCACCCGCCCGCTCCCCCCGGCCATCCTCAAGGCCTTCCACGACGCCGTGGACGACCTGGCCAGGGTGGAAAGCTTTGCCGGTTATGGCCCGGAACAGGGATACGACTGGCTGATCAACACCATCATCGAAAAATCCTACAAACCGATGGGGGTCAGCCTCAAGACGGACGAAATGTTCATCTCGGACGGCTCCAAGTGCGACTGCGCCAATATCCTCGACATCTTTGCCCTGGACAACGTGGTGGCCATCGGCGACCCGGTCTATCCGGTGTACAACGACACCAACGTCATGATCGGCCGCACCGGAGAGGCAGACGAAAAAGGGTATTACCAGAACATAGTCTACATGCCGTGCAACGAGGAAAACGGTTTCATCCCGGCCCTGCCTGACCGGAAAGTGGACATCATCTACCTCTGTTTCCCCAACAACCCGACCGGGACCGTGGCCAGCAAGGCCGAGTTGAAGAAGTGGGTCGATTACGCCAACGCCAACGACGCGGTGATCTTCTTCGACGCTGCCTACGAGGCATTCATCACCGATCCCGCCATTCCCCACTCCATCTACGAGATCGAAGGGGCCAAGAAATGCGCTATTGAGTTCCGCTCCTTCTCCAAGACCGCCGGTTTCACCGGCGTGCGCTGCGGCCTGGTGGTGGTGCCTGAAGAGGTCATGGGGACCACCTCCACCGGCGAGAAATACAGCTTCAACAAGCTGTGGCTCCGCCGCACCACCACCAAGTTCAACGGCGCCTCCTACCCGGTGCAGCGGGCCGCGGCTGCGGTTTACAGCGACGAAGGGTGGCAGCAGACGAAGGAGATCATCGACTACTACATGGAGAATGCCCGCATTATCCGCGAGGGCTTGACGGCAGCCGGGCTGACGGTGTACGGCGGGATCAACGCCCCCTATATCTGGCTCAAGACGCCGGGCGGCATGACCAGTTGGGACTTCTTCGACAAACTCCTGAACGAGGCCAACGTGGTCGGGACGCCGGGCAGCGGTTTCGGCCCCAGCGGGGAAGGGTTCTTCCGGCTGTCGGCGTTCGGGAACCGGGAGAATGTGATTGAGGCGGTGGAGAGGATCAAGAAGAACCTGAAGTGATGGAAACGGTTCTTTTCCGCCCTGGCGGCGTAAGTCTTCGGGATCGGTTGTGCGACGTAGCGCTGCTACGTCTCCGCCCAATCCCTCGACAGCCTTGCCAGGACGAAAAATTCCTCGTTTCATTGTGTCTGAATAAAGAAGGGCGGCCGAATGGCCGCCCTTCTTGCTTTTCAGGGCCTGTGACAGTATACTTCTGTGAGAAATGCTCAAGGGATCGGCTCATGAACAGAAAAGACCTCGCCATAGCCCGCAGCTTCAAGCGTCTCGTCCAACAACGGGTAAGGCCGCTCGATGTCCGTGTGTTCGGTTCCCGCGCCCGTGGTGATGCCGCAACCGATTCGGATCTGGATGTGTTTGTGGTTGTCGAGCATGCAACTTCCGATATCGAAAGATTCATCAGCGATTGTGCCTGGGAGGCCGGTTTTGCAAGGGATGTGGTCATCGTTCCGGTTGTGGTCGGGAAAGACAGGATCGATGGACCGCTCAAGGAGTCGGTGTTTATTCATAATGTCTATCGCGAGGGCATAGAAGTATGACCGAAAACCGGAAGGCACTTGTTCAATATCGGCTCAGTCAGGCTCGGGAATCCATCAGGGAAGCAGATGTGCTCAACCAATCGGGAATGAGTTGTCGCTCGGTCATGAATAGACTCTATTACGCGATGTTCTATGCAGTACTTGCTCTGTTGCAGGAAAAGGAGATGGGAACATCCAAACACTCTGGCGCCATTGCGCTTTTCGACCGGGAATACGTTAAAACCGGGGTGTTTCAAAAGGAGATGTCGAAGGCGTTGCACCGAGCCTTTGAGTTGCGACAGAAGGGCGACTACATGGAAGAAACAGAGGTAACGGCTGAAGATATTGCCGAAATCAGGCCGGTGACTGAGCAGTTTGTGGGATATGCGGAAAGATTTTTGTTGAACAGATAATTAGAGAATTATATGAACGGGAAGTCTGCTGGATGTCCTCGGAACTCCCTTAAATATGGGAAGTGTCCCGCATTTCCCTCAAAAGAGCAAGAGGAACAAAATGAAAAAGCTGATCAAGCTGTTGATGTTATTTTGCTTATTACTCACCCTCGGGTCCTAGGTGCCAGAAAGTTTAATAATGCCAAGAACAAAACTAAATCAAATAGGCCTTACTATTCTGGTTATAATAGTTTTAATGAACACTTCATGTGGTAGAAATTTGAATTATTATGGGACTTATTGTGGTAAAGTGCTTGATAAAGACACAAATCAGCCGATTGAAGGTGTTGTTGTAGCTGCCTCATGGATATCACCAAATTTTACTGATTCACATTATTCTTTAACACGTCCTACAAAAGTTGCAGAAGTAGTTTCTGATAAATATGGAAAATTTTGTCTTCGTGGTAGAGTCTTTGCTATGATTCCTTATGAACCGAGTATTGCTATATTTAAATCTGGTTATAGTTATATTGGTGCTGTACATTATCCAGATTTATTTGAATCAACCGGTGACCCTGGCCCAGTTACTTGGGAAAATAACACTGCAATAATAAAATTGGAAAAACTGACAATTGAAAAACGAGATAAACAATTCAGTAATATTGGAATGTACATCGCTAATGATACTATTTTTAAGGCATATCGAAAGAATTTTGATTCAGAAATAGATAAAGAAAAAGCCGAACTCGAAATATTTTGGGAGCAGAGGCGTCAGAAAGAATATCTTGAAAATAGAACTGTTATTCCTATTGGACCTGCAGAACCTCCGAGAAAAACACTGAAAAGTGTTCCTAAGTAGCAGAGGCTGACCACTTTTGTCCTTACAACATAATCATCTCTTCCCAGTTATATAGAGGGGGAGAAGAGTGCCCACTTTTGTCCGCGCTGGGGAGCCAGAGCGGACTCGAACAAACGATATCGGAAGGTGGGAATTCCGAGTGCATTCA
>Ga0187771_10000741_pt1 | contig 20521 bp, 20 predicted proteins | sample 0116_SJ02_MP15_1_FD_133139 | JGI IMG/M metagenome (GOLD analysis project Ga0187771, IMG submission 133139) | Tropical peat soil microbial communities from peatlands in Department of Meta, Colombia - 0116_SJ02_MP15_10_MG | ecosystem: Environmental > Terrestrial > Soil > Wetlands > Peat | place...
GAAATCGGCGCGCGTGGTGGCGGCGAGCATGGCGGCGATCATGGTGTCGACCGCCTTCGATTTGACGCCCATGTAGTTGCGGCTGCCTTCCTGGGTCGCGGCCGCCGAGCCGAAATAGAAGCTCTGCTCGTTGCCGGGCGACAGCGATTGCTCCCAGCGATACTGCGTCATGTCGAAGTCGAAGGTGATCAGCCGGCGCTCGTACTGGGTGGCATCGACGCTGCGCACGCGCGCGTCGATGCCGGCGCGCTTAAGTCCGCGCACGAAGGCGAGCGCCAGGCGCTCCTGGTCGCGCGTCGAGGTGAGGATTTCGAAAGCGAAGGGCCGGCCGCTTACCGTGTGCACCAACTGCGTGCCGTTAAGCGCATAGCCGGCTTCGGCGAACAGCGCGAAGGCCTTGCGCAAATTGGCGCGGTCCTGGCCGGAGCCATCGCTCGCCGGCGGCGCCCAGGTCCCGTCCATGATGTCGGCGCGCACAACGCCGGGAAACGGCGCCAGCAATTCGTGCTCGCGCGCATTGGCCGGCACGCCATGTGCCGAGAGATCGCAGCCGTCGAAATAGCTCGCCGTGCGCTTGTAGAGGTCGAAGAAATAGGTGTGATTGATCCACTCGAAATCGAACAGATGCAGGATCGCTTCGCGCACGCGTACGTCGGCGAAGATCGGCCGCCGCGTGTTGAACACGAGACCGTCCATGCCCTTGGGCAGGCCGTAGGGGAATTCCTCCTTGACCACGTTGCCTTCGCGCAGCGCCGGGAAGTCGTAAGCGGTCTGCCAGCGGGCGGGATCGGTTTCCGCGCGCACGTCGTAGAGGCCTTTCTTGAACGCCTCGAAATGCGTGTTGCCGTCGCGGTAATAGTCGAAGCGGATAGTATTGAAATTCCATAGGCCGCGGTTGATTGGCAGATCGCGTCCCCAGTAGTTCGCATTGCGCGTGAAGGTAACGCTTTCGCCTGGCCGCACCGCGCTCACTCGATAGGGGCCGCTGCCGAGCAAAGGCTTGAACGTCGTCTGCTCGAACGTTGCCGGATCGATCGCGTGCTTGGCCACCACCGGCATCAGGCCGAGGATCAGCGGCAATTCGCGATCGTCGGCACCGGTCAGATCGAAGCGCACCGTGCGCGCGCCGCTCGCTTCCGCTTTCGCCACCTTGAAGTAATAGATGCGGTAATTCGGCCGGCCGTGATCGCGCAAGAGCTGCCAGGAAAAGATGACGTCGTCCGGCGTTACGGGCTGACCATCGGCAAAGCGCGCGGCCGGGTTGAGCGTGAAGGTGACGAAGCTGCGCGCAGCATCGGTCTCCACGCCTTCGGCGAGAAGGCCGTACAGCGTGAACGGCTCGTCATAGCCGCGCGCGAGCAGACTCTCGATCACATAGCTGCGGATATTGACGGCCGGCAGTCCCATCACGATGAACGGATTGAGGCTGTCGAAGGTGCCGAGCACGCCTTGCACGAGTTGGCCGCCCTTGGGCGCCGCCGGGTTGGCATAGGTCGGATGGTTGAAGTCGGGTGCCCAGGCTGGCTCGCCATGCATGGCGATGGCGTTGTGTGCGTTAGCCGCGTGCGCCGGCGCGCGCACGAGCCCGCTGGCGGCGGAAAACAGCGCGCCAAGTAAGAGCGTGCGCCGGCATGCTTGGAACTGCATCAGCGCGCGGGCAGTAGCAGAAGGCGCGGAGGGGGCTCGAATGCGACTCGTTTCCGGTTTGGCCCAATTTACCACAGAGGTGCGACGCTCGCGGACCCACATCTTTTCCGCGCATTCGTGGCTTTATTGCCGGAGCAAGATCGGCTATCAGGCAGCAGCGAAGTCACGCTCCCGCCGCATTTCGCGGGGAGAGAACCTGCCGAAACGGCGACCGTTCGCTTGGGCTTGAGGCCGCGAGCGGCGCGGGGAAAAAGGGACAAATTTGCAATGATTCATCGGATCGCATCGGGCCGGCCGTGGGGGCGGACGCTGACCGCCTCATTCGCCACCGGATTGCTGGCAGCGGGCATGCTCGCGGCGGCGCCTGCGTCGGCGCAGCAGCAGCAGAAGCCGGCGCAGAAGCCGGCGACGCAGAAGACCGCGCCCGCCAAGCCGGCGGCGCAAGCGCCGGCCGCGCCCGAGCAGCCGCAGGCCGCCGCCGCGGCGCCGCAGCTCATGTACTCGCCGTGGATCAAGGTGTGCGGCAAGGGCCCCGAGACCAACAACAAGCAGGTCTGCGTCGTCAGCAAGGACGGCCGCCTGGAGAACGGCATGCCGGTCGCCATCGTGCAACTGTTCGAGCCGGAAGGCGAGCCGCGGGTGCTGCGCATCACGGTTCCGCTCGGCATGCAGTTGCAGCACGGCACCCGCGTGATCATCGACCAGGGCCAGCCGGCGCAGGAGCCCTACAAGATCTGCTTCCCGGTCGGCTGCATGTCGGATTACCCGGTGACCGACGACATCATCCAGAAGCTGAAGAAGGGGCAGACGATCACCCTGCAGGCGATCAACATGCAGGGCACGCCGATCAGCCTGCCACTGCCGCTCGGCGATTTCGCCAAGGCCTATGACGGTCCGCCGACCGATCCGAAAGTGGTCGAGGAGCAGCAGCGCAAATTGCAGGAAGAGCTGCAGAAGAAGGCTGAAGAGGCGCGCAAGAAGCTGGAGGCGCAGCAGCAGCCGGCGCCAGCCGCACCGGCTCCCGCGCCGGCGCAGAAGTAATCCTTCCGCATTAGCGAGTGAAACGGAAAAGCGCGGGCTTCAGGCCCGCGTTTTTTGTCGGCTCGTATGCCGGGCGGAGCGCCGCGTCCGGGGCAGGCGATCAATTCAACTGATTATTGCGCGGACGATAGCTGCCGTTGTCGTCCTGCACGAACACTTCGCTCACCTGCGGATGGCGCAGCGGCTTGTCGGACGTGTCGGGCAGCAGGTTCTGCTCGGAGACATAGGCGATGTACTCGGTCTCCGCATTCTCGGCAAACAGATGGTAGAACGGTTGGTCCTTGCGCGGGCGCACATCGGCCGGGATCGACTCCCACCATTCCTCGGTATTGTCGAATTCCGGGTCGATATCGAACACCACCCCACGAAACGGATAGATGCGGTGTTTGACTACCTGGCCGATCTTGTATTTGGCGACGCGTATTTTGTTCATGGCAGCAATCACATAATGCACCATCGCAGCGAACGCCAGAGCCCGGCTCAGAGCGCGTAACGGGCCCCCATCTCCGGATCCTTGGCGGCGACCAGCTTGGCGAGATCGAGCAACACCTTGGCCTGCTTCCAGGTCGCGTCGTCCTGCATCTTGCCGTCGATCATCACTGCGCCGGCCCCGTCCGGCATCGCGGCAACGATCTTCTTGGCGAAGGCGACCTCGGCCGGATCGGGCGAGAATACCGTCTTGGCGATGGCGATTTGCGAGGGATGCAGCGACCAAGCGCCAAGGCAGCCCATCAGGAAGGCGTTGCGGAACTGCGCCTCGCAGGCAGCCGGGTCGGAGAAATCGCCGAACGGTCCGTAGAACGGCTTGATGCCGGCGGCGGCGCAAGCGTCGACCATGCGGCCGACCGTGTAGTGCCACAGGTCCTGTTGGTAGGCGGCGCGCGGTGCATCGCCCTGCGCATCGGCCAATACCTTGTATTCCGGATGGCCGCCGCCAACGCGCGTCGTCTTCATCGCACGCGAAGCGGCGAGATCGGCGGGGCCGAGGCTCATGCCGTGCATGCGCGGGGTGGCCGTGGCGATCGCCTCCACATTGTTGACGCCCTGCGCCGTCTCCAGGATGGCGTGGATGAGGATCGGTTTCTTGACCTTGTGGCGCGCTTCGAGCTGCGCCAGCAGCTGATCGAGATAATGGATGTCCCATGGCCCGTCGACCTTGGGCAGCATGATGACGTCGAGCTTGTCGCCGACGCTGCCGACGATCTCGATCACATCGTCGAGGGCCCAGGGCGAATTGAGCGCGTTGATGCGGGTCCACAGGCCGGTCGCACCGAAATCGGTGGCATTGGCCATCTCGATGAAGCCCTTGCGGGCCGCTTCCTTGGCCTCGACCGGAATGGCGTCTTCCAGATTGCCCAGCACGACGTCGACTTGACGCGCCAGCTCAGGCACCTTGGCGCGCAACTTCTCCAGGTGCGGCGGAACGAAATGGATCATGCGCTCGAGCCGCACCGGCAGGTCGCGCAACGGTGCCGGCGCGCCGATGGCGAGGGGCGCGAAGAACTGACGGGGCAGTTTCAAGGCTTAAGTCCTTCCAAAGGGGCGCGCTGCCCTTTAGAGGAATGCAAAGGCCGCGCCAAGTGGCCGAGTTTTTGGGCGGCCGGGGCCCTGGCGGATGATCGACGTTCTCAATCTGGCGCTGCCGTTTTTCGGGCTAATTTTCATCGGCTTCGCCTGCGGCAAGCTCAAGCAGATCCCCGATACCGGGCTGGCCTGGATGAATTTTTTCATCCTCTACGTCTCGCTGCCCGCCCTGTTCTACCGCATCCTGGCGCAGACCCCGCTGGAGAAACTCGCGCAGGTCGATTTCATCTTCGCCACTACGCTGGCGACCTTTTGGGCCTTTGCGGTGGCGTTTGCCGTCGGCATGGCGTTCCGCCGCGGCCATATCGCGGAGGCGGCGATCACCGGGCTTGCCGGCGGCTACGGCAATATCGGTTTCATGGGGCCGGGCCTGGCGCTGGCGACGCTCGGGTCGGCAGCGGCGGTGCCGGTGGCGCTGATCTTCTGCTTCGACAATATCGTGCTGTTCACCATGGTGCCGTTCCTGATGGCGATTGCGCAGACGCGGCAGGTGAGCTTCGCCGCGACCGCGCTGGAAGTGGTCAAGCGCGTCGCCCTGCATCCGCTGATCATGGCCAGCGCGCTGGGCGTCGCCTCGGCGGCGGTGCACTTCCAGCCGCCGGTCGCGCTTGAGCGCCTGATGCTGTTCCTGCAGAACGCGGCGGCGCCCTGCGCACTGTTCACGCTCGGCGTGACGGTGGCGCTCCGCCCGCTAAAGAAGGTGCCCTGGGAGGTGCCGTGCCTCACGCTGGTGAAGCTCGTGCTGCACCCGGTTCTGGTTTTTGTTCTGATATCGCTGTTCGGTCCGTTCGATCAGCTTTGGGTCGACACCGCGCTCTTGATGGCGGCGCTGCCGCCGGCGCTCAACGTTTTCGTGTTCGCGCGGCAATACGACGTGTGGGTCGAGGAAGCCTCGAGCGCGGTGTTGATCGGCACGCTGGTGTCGGTGGTCACGCTGACCAGCGTGATGTGGATGGTGAAAACCGGTACGCTGCCGCCGCTCTTGTTCCGGTGACTATATGCAACCGCTGTCCGGCCTGTTCGTCCTCGATTTCACCACGCTGTTGCCGGGGCCGCTGGCGAGCCTGATGCTGGCGGAAGCCGGCGCCGAGGTGCTCAAGATCGAGAAGCCGGGCGGCGAGGACGCGCGACTATTTCCGCCCGCCTTCGACGGCGAGAGCGCGCCGTTCGCGTTGCTCAATCGCGGCAAGAATAGCCAAGTGCTTGATCTCAAGAGCGAGGCCGACCGTGCCAAGCTTGTACCGCTCATCGAGCGCGCCGACATCCTGATGGAGCAATTCCGTCCCGGCGTCATGGCGCGGCTGGGCTTAGGTTACGATGCGGTGCGCGCGCTCAACCCGCGCATCATCTATTGCTCGATCTCCGGCTACGGTCAAAGCGGCCCGCGCGTTGACGAGGCGGGGCACGACATCAACTACATCGGCAATACCGGTCTGCTCGATCTGCAGCCGGGGCCGCTCAACGCGCCGGTGGTGCCGCCGATGCTGGCGGCGGACATCGCTGGCGGCAGTTTTCCGGCGGTGATCAACATCCTCTTGGCGCTGCGTGCACGCGACCAGAGCGGGCAAGGCTGTCATCTCGACATTGCCATGAGCGACGCCATGTTCACCTTCGCTTGGCACGCCCTGGCGATCGGCGCGGCAACCGGCATGTTTCCCAAGCCGGGCGAATTGTGGCTCGTCGGAGGCTCGCCGCGCTATCAGCTCTATCCCACCAAGGACGGCAAACTGGTGGCCTGCGGCGCGCTCGAGCCGAAATTCTGGGCCGCCTTCACCCAGGCGATCGGACTGGCGGCGGAGCTCGCCAACGATTTTCGCGACCCGAAGGCCACGCGCGATGCCGTGGCCAAGCTGATCGCGGCGCGTACGGCCGAGGAATGGCGGCCAATCTTTGCCGCCGCCGATTGCTGCACGACCATTGTGGTGTCGCTCGAACAGGCGCTGCGCGATCCGCATTTCGTCACACGCGGATTATTCGCGCACCAAGTCGAAAGCGCCTCGGGCAAGAGGATGCCGGCGCTGCCGCTGCCGATCGCGCCCGAGTTCCGCGACAAGCCGAGCGCGAAGAAAGCGTCGAAGCTGTAGCTCGCGCCTACGGCGCTTCCCCGCGCATCAGCCGCGGCTCGGCCGCGGCGGGCGCGACGCCCTCGCGCATCACCGCGCGGCGCAGCGGGCCGATGCGGTCGATCATGTAAAGGCCGAGCCCGCGCATGCCCTGCACGGGCAAGAAATCGCTGAGCAGCGTGCGGTTGAGCAGGTCGATGGCGAGCGTGCGGCTCGCCACGTCGGCGCGCCGGATTTTCTCGTAGGCGTCGAGCACGTCATCGCCGCCGATGTCGCGACCGTCGCGGTGGGCGGCGACCGCGATCTCGCCGATCGAGGCGGCATCGCGCAGACCGAGATTGAGCCCCTGCGCGCCGATCGGCGGGATCACATGTGCGGCTTCGCCGACCAGCGCGATGCGCTTGGCGCCGAACCGCTTGACGGTGGCGACCGACAGCGGAAACAGGCCGCGCCCCGGTTCGACCGTGATCTTGCCGAGGATCGAATGCGAGGCGCGCTCGATCTCCTCGGCAAGCTCGGCGTCGCTCAGTTGCTTGATCACCTCGGCGCGCGCCGGGTTGAGTACCCACACCACGCTCGAGCGCAGGCCCGGCAGCGGCACGAGTGTGAACGGCCCGCTCGGCGTATGGAATTCGGTCGAAGTGTCGTGGTGCGGCCGCGTGTGCGTCAGGCTAACGGTGAGGGCAGCCTGCGGATAATCGCGCTGGTCGATGGCGATGCCGGCCGCCTCGCGGCAAAGCGAGCGGCGGCCATCGGCGGCGACCACGAGCGGCGCGCGCAGCCTTGTGCCGCTCGCCAGCACCACGGTGACCGCGTCGTCGCCCAGTGTGACGCTGCGCACCTCGTCCTCGGTCACACGCAGAGCAGGAAGGGCGGCGGCACGCTGCCCGAGCGCGGAGACCAGACGGAAGTTCTCGATATTGTAGCCGAAGGCGTCGAGACCGATTTCGTCGGCTTCAAATTTCACCTCCGGCGCCCGCCACAGCCGCCCGGTATCGTCGACGATGCGCATGATGCGCAGCGGGGCCGCGTGCGCCCTGCAGAGCGGCCACACGCTGAGCGCCTCCAGCGCGGTGATGGAGCCGGCAAAGAGGGCGGTGGTGCGATTGTCTGGGCCAGCCGGGCGCTTGCCCACCAGCACGGTAGCGACCCCTGCGGAAGCGACCGTGATTGCCGTAGTGAGCCCGGCCGGTCCGCCGCCCACCACGATAATAGAAGGCCGATTGTCCGATTTGTCCGACATCAAAACGCCTGATCCTGCTGCGGGTTACCCGCTTAGCATGCGCGGCGCCGGGGCGGAATGCTTGGGTACACGCCTTGCCTCTAATGCGCTATGCCTGACGGAACCGATGACCGAAACCGCTCGCCGCGACCTGCCGCCACTGCCGCCCGCCTCGGGCCTCGGAGCCGTGTTTGCGCGCCCGAAAGTGCTGGCCGCGCTCTGCGTGGTGGCGCTCACCGGCCTCGGCTGGCTGACGCTCGGCTTCATCTATGCTGGCATGGACACCTGGCAGGCGCTGTGCCGTCCGCTTGGCGGCTCCGCCTGGGACGCGAGCGGCCTGGCGCTGGTCGCGTCGATGTGGGCGGCGATGACGTTCGCCATGATGTTGCCAAGCGCGGCGCCGATGATCCTCACTTATGCCGAGATCGCCGACACCGCGGCGCGCAAAGGCGAGCGCATTGTCTCGCCCTTCGTGCTCGCGAGCGGCTATGCGCTGATCTGGCTCGGCTTTGCCGCCATCGCCACGCTCGCGCAGATTGCCTTCACGCAAGCCGCGCTGATCGACAGCGGCATGCGCTCGGCGAGCGGATTGTTCTCCGGCGCAATCTTCATCGGCGCCGGCGTCTACCAGTTCTCCGCCCTCAAGCACGCCTGCCTCAAACGGTGCCAGCAGTCATTCCCGTTCTTCTTCGTCAACTGGGCGACCACGCCGCGCGGCGTGTTCCGCCTGGGCGTGAAGCAAGGCATTTACTGCCTGGGCTGCTGCTGGGCGATGATGCTGGTGATGTTCGCGGTCGGCGTGATGAACGTGATCTGGATGGCCGGCCTCGGCGCGGTGATGACAGTCGAGAAGATGGGCACCGGCAAACGCCTCACTTACGTCATCGGCGTCGCGCTGATCATCGGCGGCATCGCCTTCATCGTGTCGGCCTTCGCCGCCCATTGGCCGCTCCGCACAATTTAAGCTACACAGGCCAAAGACCGGGGGTGAAGTGTGACCGAAGCGTGGACCTTGAAAGGCGAGATGGCGCTATCGTGCAGTTGCACGGTGTTCTGCCCGTGCGTGCTCTCGCTCGGCAATCATCCACCGACTGAAGACCGCTGCCAGACTTGGGCCGGGATCCGCATCGACGAAGGGCGTTTCGACACGGTTGATCTTGCCGGCATCAAGGTCGGTCTGATGATGGACCTCCCCGGCATCATGGCGCGCGGCAATTGGACCGCGGCGCTGTTCGTCGACGACAAGGCGTCGATCCAGGCGGTGAAAGCGCTCACCCGCATCTTCACCGGCCGCGTCGGCGGCACCACGCATCTGTTGTCGATCCTGGTCGGCCAATTCCTCGGCGTGCACCAGATCCCGATCTCCTATGAGACGCAGGGCGAGACGCGCATCATCAGCCTGGACAAATATGGCGGCGGCGCGATCAGCCCGGTGCGCGGCAAGGAGGCAGGACAGAATGTCGTCATCCGCAACAGCGAATACTGGATCGGCCCCGACGTGATCGTTTCGCGCGCCGACAAGTCGCGCTTCCGCGGCTTTGGCCGCAACTGGAATCTGGCCGGCCGCTCGGCCGAGATCGTCAAGCTCGATTGGGGCAATCAATAAGTGGATTTTAAGAGCGTCCGCGCTTTCGCTATCCACATCTTCACCGCCTGCGGCGCGGCGCTGGCGCTGCTGGCGCTGATCCTGGCCACCGGCGGGCATTGGGCGGCGATGTTTTTCTGCCTCGGCGCCGCGCTGGTGGTGGACGGCGCCGATGGGCCGCTGGCGCGCGAATTCAAGGTGGCGGAGGTGTTGCCGCGCTGGTCGGGCGAGACGCTCGATCTCATCGTCGATTTCGTCACCTACGTGTTCGTCCCGGCCTATGCGATCGCGGCGAGCGGGCTGTTGCCCGAAGCCTTGGCCATCGTCTCCGGCCTCATCGTGGTGATCACCGGCGCGCTCTATTTCGCCGACCGGCAGATGAAGACGGCCGACAATTATTTCCGTGGGTTTCCCGCCGTGTGGAACCTAGGCGCGTTCTATCTTTATCTACTGGAGCCGCCGGAATGGCCTGCCGCCGCTATGGTTGCAATCCTTGCCGTGCTCACCTTCCTGCCCATCAAGTTCCTGCATCCGCTGCGCGTCAGACGCCTGCGCTGGCTCAACATCGCGTTGCTGGCGGCTTGGGGCGTGCTGGCCTTGCTCGCGGTGGCGCACAACCTCGAGCCCGGGCCCTACGTGACCTGGCCGCTCTCCGCCATTGCCCTCTACTTTTTTGGCATCGGCCTGTTGCCCCAGCGGGCCTGATCGTGCTCGTTTCTTGGTGAAACCTTCCGGGAGCGTTTCCATGCCTCGACCCGTGCTTCTCGTCGCCGGCGGCAGCCGCGGCATCGGCGCCGCAACGTGCCGCATGGCCGCCGCGCGCGGCTATGACGTCGCGATCAATTACAAGAGCAACGCGCAGGCGGCGGCGAGCGTGGCCGACGCGGTGCGGGCGGCCGGCGGCAAGGCGGTTACCATCCAGGGTGACATGGTGACGGAAGACGTGGTCGAACGCGTGTTCGACGAAGCGGCGAAGGCGCTCGGGCCGATCACACATTTCGTGCACAGCGCCGGCATCGGCGGCAAGAATTCCAAGCTCGAAGCAGCGAGCGCCGCGACGCTGCGCGAGGTGCTCGACGTCAATCTCTATGGTGGCTTGCTGTGCGCACGCGAAGCGGTGCGCCGCATGTCGACCGCGCGTGGCGGCAAAGGCGGCGCGATCGTGCTGCTGTCCTCGATCGCGAGCCTGACCGGCGGCGCCAACGAATACGTGTTCTACGCCGCGGCCAAGGGGGGCATCGACGCGCTCACCAACGGCCTCGCGCGCGAGGTGGTGAAGGAGGGAATCCGCGTCAATGCGGTGCGTCCCGGCCCGAGCAAGACCGACATCCACGAGCCGGGCCGTCTGGAGCGCATCACGCCGCTGTTGCCGATGGGCCGCCCGGGCGAACCGGAGGAGATCGCCGAGGCGATTCTGTTCCTGCTCTCGGATGCCGCGTCCTACATCACCGGCGCGGTGCTCAACGTCTCGGGCGGGCGATAGCCCACGCCTTGGGTGCCTTGCGCTCGGCGCTCGGCTGCCTATGATCGCCGCCCGAAACCCTTCCAGACAATCCAAATCATTTGAGGGAGTGAAAACGATGGTCGCGGCAGTGCGCGTTCATAAAACCGGCGGTCCCGAAGTGCTCACCTACGAGGATGTCGACATCCCGGCGCCGGGGCAGGGCCAGATCAAAATCAAGCAATATGCCTGCGGAATCAATTTCATCGACTGCTATTTCCGCGACGGCAGCTACCCTGCTCCGCAGATGCCGTTTATCGCCGGCAACGAGAGCGCCGGCGAGGTCATCGCGGTCGGACCGGGCGTCACCGATGTCAAAGTCGGAGATCGCGTCGCCTATGTGGGCCCGCTCGGCGGCTATGCAGCTGAGCGTGTGTTCAACGCCGATCGCGCCGTGAAGCTGCCCGACAACATCAGCTACGAGCAGGCGGCCGGCATGATGCTCAAGGGCATGACCGTGCAATACCTGCTCAACCGCACCTTCAAGGTGGGCAAGGGCACCGTCTGCCTGATCCATGCCGCGGCGGGCGGCGTCGGCCTGATCGCCTGCCAGTGGGCGAATTATCTCGGTGCCACCGTGATCGGCACCGTCGGTTCCGAGGACAAGGCCGAGATCGCCAAGAAGAACGGCGCGCACCACACCATCCTCTATCGCAAGGAGGACTTCGTCGCGCGGGTAAAGGAGATCACCAGCGGCAAGCTGTGCGACGTGGTCTACGACGGCATCGGCAAGGACACGTTCCCGGCCTCGCTCGATTGCCTGCATCCGCTCGGCTATTTCGTCAGCTTCGGCGCCTCCTCGGGACAGATCGCCGCCTTCAACATCAACCTGCTGCAGACCAAGGGCTCGCTGTTCGCGACGCGGCCGACGCTCAACCACTACGGCGCCAAACGCGCCGATCTCGTCGATATGGCGAACGACCTGTTCAAGGTGGTCGGCTGCGGCGCGGTGAAAATACCGATCAACCAGACCTATCCGCTCAAGGACGCCGCCAAGTCGCATGTCGACCTGGAAACGCGCAAGACGACGGGCTCGTCGATCCTGATCCCGTAGCAGGCGCGATTGTTCAATCCGTGGAGCGGCGACGGCTGCGCCGCGCGGACGGCGAGGCGGACTGCGCCGTGAATGGAGACATCAAACCCTGGAGGCGCGGCGCCACCTTGGTGCTGGCGGTGTTCGCTCTCCTGTCCGGGCAACTGGCGGCGCTTCTGGCGCTGAGCTGGTGGTACGGGCAGGGGATCGGGCATATGCCCGATTTCGGCGGCGACGGTGTCGCCATCGCGCTGGTCATCACAGTGTCGACACCGGTCGAGGTGCTGCTGCTCGTGCTGCTCGCGCGCCGCACCGGCGCGAACGCGGCCGAGTATCTCGCGCTGATTTGGCCGCGGCGCGGCGAACTGGCGTTCGGCTTTCTCGCCATGGCGACGTTGATCGTCCTCGGCGATGCGCTGAGTTGGCTTACCGGGCGCAACCTAGTGACGCAGTTTCAGCTCGACATCTACTCGTCGGCCAGCGCGGCCGGCGGAGTGCTGTGGCTGTGGCTCGCCATCGTGGTGTTCACCCCGCTCGGCGAGGAGATGATCTTCCGCGGCTTCCTGTTCCGCGGCTGGCTGCGCACGCCGCGCGACGGCTGGCCGGTCATCGTCGCCACCGCGCTGCTCTGGGCAGTCATCCATCTGCAATACGATTGGTATGTGATCGGGCAGATTTTCGTGTTCGGCCTCATGCTCGGCTGGTTGCGCTGGGCGAGCGGCTCGACCATCCTGACCATGTTGCTGCACGCGCTGATCAACGGCGAAGGCATGTTCGAGACCATGCTCGACTTGAAATGGCTGAGCTAGAGTGCGGCGACGCGGCATTGTCCGGCGTTGCCGCCGCAACTAAACTTTTCGTGTGGGGTGTCTGATATCTTCGACAAACAGGGGAGCCTGCAATGCGCGCTATGCTGCGATTTTCACTGCCGGTTGAGAAGAGCAACGAGGCCATCAAGGACGGTTCACTCGCCAAGACGCTGGAATTGGTGATGAACAAGCTCAAGCCGGAGGCTGCTTACTTCGCGCCAGTGGATGGAAAACGCGCCGGTATGTTGTTTTTTGATCTCGCCGAGCCGGCGCAAATCGCCGAATTCGTCGAGCCGCTGTTCATCAATCTGAATGCTGCGGTCGAGATCCTGCCGGTCATGAACGCGGACGATTTGCGTAAAGGCCTCAGCAAAGCCTTGGCGTAACGTTAGAGCAGCGCGGCGATTTTCGCGAAGGCCGGGTGCTGGTTGAGGCCGCCGGGCAGGCGCGGCAGGCCGACCACGCCGATACCGTGGGCGAAGCGGGCGATGCTGGCGACGGTGTCGTCGAGCTCGACCGGATTGCGCTCGCTCTCGCTCACCACAATAGCGACGACTTTCAAGTGCCGCTGCGCCAAGACGTCGAGCGCGGTCAGCGTGTGGCTGATGGTGCCGAGATAGCCGCCGACGACCAGGAGCAGCGGGATATCGAGCGCCGCCATCCAGTCGAGCACGGTGCGCTCGGCATCGAGCGGCACCATGATGCCGCCGACGCCTTCGATGAACAGCATGCCGTTCGCCGCGGCGACCGCCTGGCGGCTGAACGTCACCAACTGGTTGAAATCGATGCTGCGTCCTTCGCGCGCGGCGGCGAGATCGGGCGACAGCGGGGCGCGAAAGCGCCACGGCGCGATGTGCTCGATCTCGTCCGCCGACACCGGCCGTCCGAGCGCCGACAGCAACACGGCCGGATCGCTGGTCTCTACCACGGAAGGATTGTAGCCGCTCACTACCGGTTTGAGTGCGTGCGCGGCTTGCCCGGCCTCGCGTAGATAGCGGATGAGACCGGCAGTGACGAAGGTCTTGCCGATATCGGTGCCAGTCGAGGTGACGAAATAGGCGCTCATCGATCAGCGCCGCAAAATCTTGTCGCGCACGATACCGGCGAGGTGCGTAATCGCGTCGTCGGGATGTTGCGCGGTGAAAGTGAGCCGCAGCCGCGCGGTGCCGGCCGGCACGGTTGGGGGGCGGATCGGCACAACGAGATAGCCTTCCGCAGCCAGCAGGCGCGAGGCGGCAAGCGTGGCCTCTTCTTCGCCGACGATCACCGGCACGATCGGGCTTTGCGCCTCGGGCAGGCCGGCGGCGCGTGTGAAGGCTTTTGCCTTCTGCACCGGCAGCGTGGCATAGCCCGGCTCGCGCTCGATCAAATCGAGCGCGGCGATGGCGGCGGCAACGCAAGCGGGCGGCAGCCCGGTCGAATAGATCAGCGTGCGCGCACGGTTGCGAATCAGATCAATCACCGGCGCCGAGGCGCAGAGATAGCCGCCATAGACGCCGACCGCCTTCGACAAGGTGCCCATCTGCAGCGGCAACGGAACGTGCGTGTTGCCGACAAAGCTCGAGCCGCGCCCGCCGCCGACCACGCCGAGCCCATGCGCGTCGTCCGACATCAGCCAGGCGTTATGCTCATTGGCGAGTGCGAGCAGCTCAGCGAGCGGCGCCAAATCGCCGTCCATGGAGAACACGCCGTCGGTGATGATCAGCGCGTGATCGTGCGCGGTGCGATGGCGCGCGAGCAGATAGCTCGCGTGGTCGACGTCATTGTGACGGAAGGTGATCACGGTGCCGCGCGACAATTGCGCTCCGGCGAACAAACACGCGTGCGACAATTCGTCCGCCAGCACGAGGCCATCGCGGCCGATCAGCACCGGAATGATGCCGGCATTGGCGAGGTAGCCCGAGCCGAACACGACCGTGGCCTCTGTCTGCTTGATGCGGGCAAGCCGCGCCTCCAATTGCGCGAACAGGGGATGATTGCCGGTGACAAGGCGCGAGGCGCCGGAGCCGGCGCCATAGGTTTCGATTGCTTCGATCGCCGCGCGCTTGATCGCCGGGTGCTGGCTGAGGTTGAGATAATCGTTGCAGGAAAACGACAGCAGGCGCTTGCCGTGGCGCTCGGCCCAGATGCCGTCCTCGCGCACGGTCTCGACGAGCGCCCGCCGCAGGTGGCGGCGCTCGAGATCGCCAAGCTTGTGTAGCGCGAAGGCGTCGAGCGACTTCATAGTGACCTTGCCTAGCACAATAGGGTAAATGCTCGCCAAGGGCACAGTAAAAGGCGGCAAATGGCGGGCGAGAGCAGGAAAAAGAACGAGCTGCCCCCCTGGTATGCGGACGGCCTTGGCCACGTCTGGTTGCCCTATGCGCAAATGAAAACGGCGCGGCCGCCGCTGCCGGCGGTTGCCACGGTCGGCTCGCGCATCGTGCTCGCCGACGGGCGAGAGCTGATCGATGGCGTGGCCAGCTGGTGGACCGCATGCCACGGCTACAACCAGCCGCATATCCGCCAGGCGGTGGAGCGACAGCTCGTGCAGATCCCGCATGTGATGTTCGGCGGGCTGGCGCACGAGGGCGCGCTGACGCTGGCGCTGCGGCTCGCGGCGCTGCTGCCCGGCGATCTCAACCAGGTGTTCTTTTCCGATTCCGGCTCGGTCGCGGTCGAAGTCGCGCTGAAGATGGCGGTGCAGTATTGGATCAACCGCGGGGTGAAAGGACGCACGCGGTTCGTCGGCTTCAAGTGCGGCTATCACGGCGACACCACCGGCGCCATGGCGGTGAGCGATATGGAAGCGGGCATGCACGCCCTGTTTGCTGGCCTGCTGCCGCAGCAGCACATCGTCGATCTGCCGGACGACCATGCGAAAGCCGGCGCGCTCGACGATTTGCTGCGCAAACATGCCGACAGTATTGCCGGCATCATCGTCGAACCGTTGGTCCAAGGCGCCGGCGGGATGAAGTTCCACGAGGTGGCCGTGCTCAAACGCCTGCGCGCGCTCGCCGACAAGTACGATATGCTGCTGATCTTCGACGAGGTGTTCACCGGCTTTGGCCGCACTGGCACAATGTTCGCCTGCGAGGCGGCGGGCGTGGTGCCGGACATCACCGCGCTGTCGAAGGCGCTCACCGGCGGGACGCTACCGCTTGCCGCGACCGTCGCCAGGCAAAAACTCTTCGACGCTTTTTGGTCCGATGATCCGAACAAGGCGTTGATGCACGGGCCGACCTTCATGGCCAACGCGCTCGCTTGTGCCGCCGCCAATGCTTCGCTCGATCTGTTCGAAAAGGAGCCGCGACTGCAACAGATTGCGGCCATCTCTGCCGCTCTGCTGGACGGCCTCTCGCCCTGCCGCGGCATGCCCGGCGTCAAGGATGTGCGCGTTAAGGGCGCGATAGGCGTGGTCGAGATGCAGCGTATCGGCAACCTCGATGTGCTGCGGGGGCGCTTCGTCGAAGAGGGCGTGTTCGTGCGCCCATTTGGCAATATCGTTTATCTCACGCCTGCCTTCACCATCTCCGCCCATGAGCTCAAGACGCTGACCGACGCGGTGGTGAGGGTCGTGCAATCGATGACAACCTAGGAGAAACCATGGCGGCATACCAAGGACCGGTGATCGACACTCATCATCACATCTGGCTGCGCAAGGACGTAGCGTGGCTGGCCGATCCGCCGATCCCGCGCATGTTCGGCGACTATTTCGGGCTTCGCCGCGATTACCCGGTCGAGGAATGGATGCACGACATCGTGCCGCAGGGCGTCGCCAAGTCGGTGCATGTGACGGCGATGTGGGGCCCGGGCCGCGCACTCGATGAGACGCGGTGGGTGCAGGCGGTCGCCGATGAGCACGGCTTTCCGCACGGCATCGTCTGCAACGTCGATCTGGCAGCAGCCGACGCCGAGGCGGCGCTGAAGGCGCAGAAGCAATTCCCCAATCTGCGCGGCGTGCGGCAGATGCTCTACTGGGACAAGGAGCCGGTGCGGCAGGGCGCGCCGCGCGCCGATTTTTGCAACGATCCTGCGTTCCGCCGGGGATTTGCGCTGCTGGAGAAGTACGGCCTGCATTTCGAATTGCAGGTCTATGCTGGGCAGGCCGTGCATACGGTCGAATTGATCAAGGCTTTTCCGAATGTACCGATGATCCTGGTGCACGCCGGCATGCTGACCGAGCGTACGCCGGCGGCAATCGGCGCGTGGCGCGTGGCGCTCACCGCCATGGCCGCGTTCCCCAATCTGCACGTCAAGCTGTCCGGGCTCGGCATGTACAGCCACGGCATCACCTACACGCAGGCGCGTCAGTTGATCCGCGACACCATCCAGATCTTCGGCATCGAGCGCACCATCTACGGCAGCAATTTCCCGCTGGAGAAGCTGCACGCGAGTTACGCCGATTTCATCGCCGTCTATCGCAAGGTTCTGGCGGAGTACACCGAGGCCGAGCAGCGTAAGGTGCTGCACGACAATGCGGCGAGATTTTATCGGGTGTGATTGTCGATTGTCGTCCCAACGCAGGCGGGGACGGCAAAACTCAAAACCCCACCACGCTGCCGTGCAGGTCGTATTCGTCGGCGCGCTCGATCTTGACGGTGGCGATTTCGCCGACGCGTAAGGGACGGCGGCTCGCGACATAGACCGCGCCGTCGATGTCCGGCGCGTCGGCCATCGAGCGGCCCTTAGCGACCGTCGGCCCGGTCTCATCGATGATGACCTGTTGCCGCGTGCCGACCTTCCGCTTGAGCCGGCGCGCGGAAATCTTCTGCTGCGCCTGCATGAAGCGGTGCCAGCGCTCTTCCTTCACCTCGTCCGCCACGGCCTCGCCAAGATCGTTGGCGGCCGCGCCGCGCACCGGCTCGTATTTGAAGCAGCCAACGCGATCGAGCGCGGCCTCGTCGAGCCATTGCAGCAAGAATTCGAAATCGGCCTCCGTCTCGCCGGGAAACCCAACGATTAAGGTCGAGCGCAAGGTGAGGTCGGGGCAGATCTCGCGCCAGCGCGCGATGCGCTCCAGCGTCTTCTCCTGCGCCGCCGGGCGCTTCATACGTTTCAGTACATTGGGCGCGGCGTGCTGGAACGGGATGTCGAGATAGGGCAGCACCTTGCGCTCGGCCATTAGCGGGATGACCTCGTCGACATGCGGGTAGGGGTAGACGTAATGCAGCCGCACCCACACGCCGAGCTCGCCCAGCGCGCGGGCAAGATCGATGAACTTGGCGCGCACCTCGCGCTCGCGCCATTTGCTGGCGGCATACCTGATGTCGAGGCCGTAGGCCGAGGTGTCCTGCGAGATGACCAGCAGTTCTTTGACGCCGGCGGCGACCAGCTTCTCCGCCTCGCGCAGCACGTCGGCGGCCGCGCGCGACACCAGATCGCCGCGCAGGCGCGGGATGATGCAGAACGTGCAGCGATTGTTGCAGCCCTCGGAAATCTTCAAATAGGCGTAGTGCCGCGGCGTCAGCTTGATGCCTTCCGGCGGCAGCAGGTCGAGGAAGGGATGGTGCGCCGGCGGCAGCGCCTTGTGCACGGCGTCGACCACGCTCTCGTATTGCTGCGGCCCGGTGATGGCCAGCACGTCGGGGTAGGCTGACGAAATGCTTTCCGGTTCGGCGCCCATGCAGCCGGTGACGATGACCTTGCCGTTCTCCTTCAGCGCCTTGCCGATGGCGGTGAGTGATTCCGCCTTGGCGGTGTCGAGAAAGCCGCAGGTGTTGACGATGACCAGATCAGAGCCCTGGTGCTCGCGCGACAGCTCATACCCCTCGGCGCGCAGGCGCGTGACGATACGCTCCGAATCGACCAGCGCCTTGGGGCAACCGAGCGAGACGAAGCTCACTTTGGGGGCGGCTTTCTCGGTTTCGGGGAGAGCCATTTGGGCAGGAGCTAGTCGCGAAAGCGGGCGAAAGCAAGCTCCGATGGCAGAAGCGGTGCCGCTGCTTTCCCTCTTCCCTTGTGGGGAGAGGGGTTGCTGACCCCACCCAGCTCGCGCCGCGCTTCGCTACCGCGCGGGGCCACCCTCCCCACAGGGGAAAGGACAGGCGGGACGACGCCTCCGCGTCAGCAATTCCGCCACGCCTCAGCCTCGGCGTAGAACTTCTTCTCCCAGGCCTTGTGGTTGTCCACACCCTCGCGGATGAAGGGTGTGAACACGGCGAGATTGAGCAACAGCCAATTCAAAAAATTGGCCGGAAAGCGCAGCGGTTTGCGGAAATCAACGAACAGCACTACGCGCGTCTTATCGGTGTAGTTCCACGCCTCATGCTCGTAGGCATCGTCGAACACAACCGCTTCACCTTCCTTCCAGCGATAGAGGTCCTTTTCGACGCGTATGCCGAGCTGCTCGCGCGGCTCTGGCACGATCAGACCGACATGCAGCCGCAGCACACCGTTATAGGGGCCGCGATGCGGCGGCAGGTGCTTGCCCGGCTCGAAAATGGAGAACATTACCGTGATGAGACCTGGGATCTTCTGGCAGATGCGCCAGGTCTCCGGGCACAGGGCGATGTTCTTCTCCGAGCGAAAGCCGTAGCCACACAGCAGAAACGATTTCCAGTTGCGGTCTTGGCTGATCGTTGCGACGTCGCTGGCGAGTTCATGGAAGCCGGGCAGGTCATCCTTGCGCGCGAGCACGCGCTCGAGTTCGGCGCGGATCGCCCGCCACTCGCGCTCGATCTCTTTGGTCCAGGGGAAGACCCCATTGTCGTAGATCGGCGGATTGCCGACCTTGCTGTATTTGAGATTGAGCCGCTCGACGAAGGCGACGACGCCCATGAAGGCGCGGGTGATGAGGCCCGGCCGGGTCAGCGGCTTGATGCCGGCAGTACCGAAATTCTGTTGGGGTTCTGGCTTCTGGGCGGCAGCCGGCTCTGCAATCCGCACGGATTGCTCCTTGGCACCGAAACGCGCCCCCTCGCGCACATCATGCGCCACTCAAGCGCTGTCACAATAGCAACGAGCAGCGGCCGGCGGAAGTTCCTGCCGGCTGAGCGGGGTCCACCGGCCCCGATTGGCGTGCGCGGGCAGGGTGGTTATGCTGATGCTCTCACGAGGTTCCCAATGAGACGCCTGTCGCTCGCTGCAGCCCTGACGCTTACGGCATTGTCGTCGGTCGCGATGGCCGGTACGCCCGAGGTGTGGCGTTACGATCGCCACGGCACGGAGCCCGCCTTCGCGCTCAGCAAGCGCGCGCAATCGATCTGGGCGTCGGGCGCGTGCTGGAGCGAATGCGGCTCCTATACGACCTGGAATCTAGTTGCCTGCCTCAACTATGACGCGCAGGGCCACTGTCTCAAGCGCGCCGATGCCGACGACCGCGCCTGCCAACGCAATTGCCGCACGCGCGGCGGACCATTTTTGCCAATCGACACCTTGTTCCCACTAGGCGATTGAATTTCGCTGCTGTAGCAAGAATCGGGTGGCACCCCCATCGGCGCAATGTCTGTGTAGCCGGGTAGGTGGTGTAAGGGGCTGGGCCAATATCGGCTTACAAGACTGGTTAGATTCCACCTCGGCCGCCGGTCAGCACGCACAGCAGCACGCACACCTGCCGCTCACCCGGCGCTTGCTTACCCGCTTTCTGGGTTGGGTTTGAATCCGAGAGCGGCGAGGCACAAGAGTCGTGTGGTAACAAATCGCGAGCCCCGGCGCGGCAGGCCCTATCGCGAACGCGTTAAATCGAGAAACCGATATTCAGAATCCGGCTCGAACAACGAGATCGATTCCACGGGATGATGTTACCGGGATTTTGACTGTTCGCCGTGGGTCGGACGTTTCCGGGACCTCGCGCGGGTCATGAAGCGATGTTTTCGATTTGACGATGCTGGAGCGGCCAAGCCGGGTCCGGCGAGGCATTCCGCGAGTGTGTACTGATCGAGATGTTGGTAGAACATGTTCTTGGCGGCATCCAACATGCCGCGCAGACGGCAGCGCGGCAGCAAGGTGCAAGCTCCTCCATCGGCGCGGAAACATTCCACCAAGGCCTGATCCTGTTCGTGATCGCGGATCACTTCACCAATTTTGATGTCGCCCGCCGGTCGCGCCAGCATAAC
>Ga0187771_10000742_pt1 | contig 20519 bp, 21 predicted proteins | sample 0116_SJ02_MP15_1_FD_133139 | JGI IMG/M metagenome (GOLD analysis project Ga0187771, IMG submission 133139) | Tropical peat soil microbial communities from peatlands in Department of Meta, Colombia - 0116_SJ02_MP15_10_MG | ecosystem: Environmental > Terrestrial > Soil > Wetlands > Peat | place...
CCGTCGGCGTGAGCTGGATGAATTCGCCGCGCGGGCCTTCGAGGGTGAAACAGTGCTCGTAGTCGCCGCGCGAGGGGTAGGGTCCGAGCGCCGGGATGCTGCGCCCGCCGGCGAGCTCGGTGGTTTGCGCGCGCCAGGTCCGCGGCGAACCGTAGACTTCCGCGGGCACCCAGCGCTCAATATGCCAGCGGTTCACCGCCGGATATTTGGGCTCCCGCCGCAGCCCGAAAACCTCGCGCAGCCGCGCGCCCGTCTGCGGATCGCGCTCCGCGAACGCGCCGCCGATCCACGCCAGGCGGTTCCAGCCCCACACCGCGCGGTAGCAAGGCTCGCCGAAGGGATTGCGCCCGCCGGCCAGCTCCAGCCGGGCGGCCACGGCCTCCGGCGTATCGTGCGTTTCCCGAAGGACGCGGATCATCAGATGGTGATGCTGACGGTCAGGGTGTCCACGCCATCGAACGCGATGCTGGTCACGGGCGTGCGTCCCTGGAGGATGGGCACGGCGTTTTGCAAGTCGGGAATGTGCGCGGGATTATCCGCTACGACGCGAAGCTGAAGCTGCACCGGGCCGGCGATTTCGTCCCAGGAACCGGAAGTGATCTGCATGGAGTCCTCCATTTCAAAAACGGGAATGCCACAGAGACACAGAGAACACGGAGAACAGGAATGCCGGGCGCTGCTTCCCGGTATCGCTGGCTTCCGCGTTCTCTGTGCCCTGGTGGCGGTCTTGTTTAGTAGCCGGATGGCCGCGCCAGGCTGTCAATGTAGGCGCCGCTGCGAGGCGAGTCGTCCCACACCTGGAAGGCGGTGTCGAAGTAGAAGATGTAGCTGGCGGCGAGTCCGCCGCTGGCTCCGTAGATGGGGAAACGGTGTTGCCGTTGACTTCGTAGAAGTCAATGTCCTTGAGCACAGCGCGGCCCCAATGGGAAAGGTCCAGGAAGTCCACGCGGGTCTGGTCGGCGTTGACGCTGGACTTGATGGGGATGCCGCTCATGGTCTTGCGCCCGGTGAAGAGCAGGTCCAGGTCGTTGCCGCTGGTGGCTCCGCCCTCCTTGATGATCTGGCTGACGCTGATGCCCAAGTTTTCCCAGGCGTGTTCCTGCTCGACGGCCATGTAGGCGATCAGCTTGCTCAAGTGGTTGATGCCCAGCGATTTTCTGACCTTGTTGATGGCCAGGCGCACGTTCGCCGGAGTCAACGCGGCGTTGCCGGCGTTCACCCGCGGCGTGGCCAACTGTACCGGATAGGTGGCCCGGTTGAGGTTGAGCCAGGTGCCCGTAGTGGCGTTGCTCTGATGATACTTGATGCCGTAGAGCGAAACGGGCTGCGCCCCGGTCAGGCCGTCGTGGACGATGACGTCGCCGACCACCGTGCCCGCCGGCAGGTTGTCCACGGTGATGGTTTGCGTGCTGATGGGGTCGGCGGCGGTCACGTTGGTGACCACGCCGGCGGCCACGTTGCGGTTGGTGGTGATGGTCGAGTCGTATACCTGGATGGTCTGTCCGACGTAGACCAGCGCGGCGCCGTAGGGCACGGTCATGGTCAGCGTGGTGCCGTTGATGGCGCTGATGGTGCCCAGGACTCCGTTGCCGTTGGTCTGCATGAGCTTGTCCAGGAAGGACCGAAATTGCTTCATGCCGTTGGCCACTTCGCGCTTGGCCGCGTTTTCCACGGCGCGCTCGCGGCCCGCGGTGGCGTACTCGACGAGCTTGGTGATTTCGATGGCGAAGCGGAAGAAAACGGGGGAGACGGTGGCCACGTCGTACTGCGTGCCCGAACCGCGCCCGAGATCGCCGCCGTCGGCGTTGTAGCTGCCCGCCTTGCCTCCGGGATTCACCTGCAAGGGCAGGCGCATGGCGCGGCTGGAAACTTTCTCCACGTCGCCGCGCTGCTGGATCATGGTGAGCAGGATGTCGTCGCGCTCATAGAGCAGGGGCACCTTGTCGCGCACCTTCTCCAATTGCAACGCGACTACGTTCGCGTTCATTTGTGCTGGCATTCGCTTTTCTCCTTAGTAGTGCGGTATGAAAGACAACCGAGGAAAACTCTGAGAGAGGGGCGCTTCAGGAATGTGGCTGGCGCCTCCTTGCGCAAGCAGATTGAAAACCTGGGGAAAGAAGCCCCAGGGATCACTTTCCGTGTTCCGTCACGGGATCCTTGAACTTACGGAGCGCTTTGTAATCTGGCTCGTTTTCTCGTGGACTATTACTTTCGGGGGCGCGGGCTGCGCTGCAGGTTTTCCCCGATCGCGAAACTTGAAGAGTACGTCTGCGATGGCAACTTGCGCACGCTTCTCGTCAATCTCGTCCGCCACATCATTGATGCGATACCACTGGTTGATTGGCCGGACGTACTCCCGCGCCGTCTTGGAGAACGTGCCGCCGCGGTTGTTGGCGTCGTGGCGATGGCAATAAAGATTGCCTTCGATGAATCCCAGCCGGCGATCTTGAGTCCTGCTCACGACTAACACATAGTCCTGTCGCGTCAGGCCCAGATCGAGCCACCATTGCCAAAGTGCGGACCATAATTGACTCCGTCGCCGCCTTGTTTGGAGAGGTCTTTTGGCTTCAGGTGCAACAAAACGTCCACAACCCGTTTATCTTTTGCCTGGGGATTCTCTTCGTAAAACCTAGAGACGAAGCCCTGCATTGCCTCGTAACTGTGGCCATATGGAAACTTGGGACCTTTAAACTCGAATGCGTAGCAATCCAGGTAGTCCTCGAGGAAGTATGTTTGTTCATCATCGCTCGCGGAGTGCCACCAGCGCCCGTCAAAGCGTGATCCCTGCGCTCTCAATCCGCTGGAAGAAAGCGGTACTAAGACAAGCAAACCGAGCAGCACACAGAAGGCGATCTTGCGCACAGTCATTCTCCGGGTTGATTAATCTCCGGGCCCGTGAGGGCGGTCCTTAAACCTGAGGAGCACCTTCTCAATGGGTACGGAGACGCGCCGCAGGTTGATGACGGCAGGGTCGTTTGGGTCCACTCCATACCATCTGGAAATCTGAGCGGCGTACCTGGAGGCTGGTTTGGAAAAGCTGCCCTTCTCGATTTCGAACTCTTGGTGGCAGGCAAGAAAACCCTCAACAATACCCACCCGCTCCCTTGGCACTTGTCGCCAATATTCGCCGTCGAAGCCGGCGTGCTCGCCGCCCGCTTGGTTCTGCGGCGTCACGGCCCGGGCGCGAATGAGTTTAAGAACCACGGCGCTCACCTTCAGGTTAATTGCGTTTGGGCGTGAACTGTAAAAGTCGGTGACTTTCGGTTCGAGGGTATACTCCGAAAAACCTGTAAAGGCTTTCTTTGCAGGTTCCGATGTGCAGACAATATATCCCGCAAGCCAGCCGAGATGTTGATCGCGACCAGTTGCCTGCCACCAGGCCCCATCATAAGCATGATTCTGGCTGGCACAGAGGGCGGCATTGGCTGTCAGTACAAGCAACAGTCGGGCGAGGTTCTTGAGAAGCATAGGTTCTCACCTCGGCGTATAGTAATGCACCTCCATGTCCTTGCGAAATGCGTAATTCTGTCCCAAAACTCCGATGGTGTTTCCGATGTTGCTTAACAAGGGTCCAGAGCTTCCCTTCGGAGGATTGTCTCCCGACACACCTTCTGGCCTGACAGTGGCCACGTGGCCCGAGCCACCGGTCTTGTTCTCCCACGCGACAATCGATAATTCCCCTTGATTGGCTAGGGCTTGAGCCTCCGTGGGTGTGACCTCTCTATACGCCGACGAGTTCCCCAAATTTCGAGCCTGAGTATTTGCGTTTACCAAGTTTCCTTTGCCATCGGTGAGAACTCCCTTCGTGGGAGCGCCCATTTGTCGCGCCACTTTTAGAGTAGCTGCATTGCAGTAAGTCGTGCCGGCGGCACGGTTGGGAGCAAAGGCCGGATTCTGCAAGGCGTTGTTCTGCACGTCAATGAGTATCTGTCTGAGAGCGGTGTCGTGGCCTCGCTGCGCTTGGGCGGACCGCTGCATGTCCACCGGCGTTGACGGCGCTTGCGACGCTGGCTTTTGCGGCACACCGGACTGCTGCTCCACAGCGGATTTCGGTGGAGAGACAGACCGGAGCGGCTTGGGCGAATTTTGCGCTGGACGCTGCAGGACCGGCTGTTGTGCCTGCGCAGGCGGCGCGGGCGAGGCTGTCTGGCCAGCATCGTCTGCCTTCCGCTGGCTGCCACTTGGCGGCGTGGATGAAGCTTGGGCGGCGAGCAGCGCGGTGGGCTGCGCTTGTTGCGACGCGTTCTGCAGCAGCAGAATGTCGCCCAGCGAAGGCTGCCGCGGCTGGCGCGAAAATTCAGGCATGGCGAAAATGTCGCCGAGCGAAGGCTTTCGCCCGAACCGCAGAGGCCGTGCAGGATACGAAGGCTGCGGCCGCTCCATCGGTTGATACGGCATCGTTTCGGCCGGTGCAGAGTCCGTACGGGGCTGCGGCATAGGGATTGGTTGCGGTTGCCTCTGACCCGACGGCGCGTAGTCTAGCAGAGGATCGCGTTCAGCGGGATTCGCTGACGTAGTCGACGTCTCCGCGGCGGCGGGCAGCGTGGCAGAGTGGCTCAGCGTGTGGCCGGCCAGGTAATCCAGGGATGCCTGCTGGGCGTGCTCGCGCGGACTGGCATAGGGCTGCTCGAGTTGGGCGAGCTGGTGCTGCTGCGCCAGCAGGGCCACGCCGGCGCGGGCGTTGGCCTTCCAATCGTACTTGACGTTCTGGCCGATGCGGAAAGGTTCGCCGTTCGGATCGCGCACGGTTTGGCCGATGTGCGCGTCGCTGACCTGCATCAGGCCGTAGCTCTTATTCTCCGGATCGAACTCGCGCGCGGAATCGCCGAAGGTCTCCTGGGGCTGCGCGCTAATCTTGTTGGCGTCGAAGCCGCTGGCAGTGCGCGCCACGGCCTGCACAAGATTGCGCGGCAAGCCATAGGCGTCGGCCAGCGCGCTAAGATAGCCGCGCACCTGCGGGGGCGACGGCGCGAGATCGGCGCGTCCCGCGTCACCCGCAGCCGAATCATCTAGCTCGTCGAAGGACATATGCGGTCGCTTGGAACAAACTGTTTACGACCTATGCTATTATTCCCGGGATGAAGGCCGCGCTCCTGACCGGGACGCTGCTCTTTGCCGCTCTGGCGCTCGCAGCGCTGCCGTTCACGGCAGGCATTCCAGGCGAACCCGAAGCACCAGCAAAGGGAGGAGCAGGGATGACCTCGCAAGACCGTTCCAGACAATCCTCGACAGCCTCCCCGAACGCTGGCGAGCGCAAGATTCCCTGCAAGACGCCGGAGAACGCCTCGATGTGCTATTGGACTCACGGCCGCCTGTCCTTCTATAACGGCGACCCGACGCTCCGCATCTGGAAGATAGGTACGCGCCGGCTTCTCGGCGTCTTCAATGGGCCGTCGCATTTTCCTCCGCGCATCACTTCTTTTGATGACGACGTCTTCAGCCCCGAGCTTCCGAAGAACTTAGAGAAGATCTATAGGGCCGAATGGAAACGCCTGGAGCGGGATCACAGAGGCATATTTCCAAATGATGTGTTCGCCGATTTTGAAGTGTGTCCGCTTGAGCCGGAGAAAAAAGGCGAAATGCAAGCGGTCTGCATCGAATCGGCCAAAAACATTTTCCTGGAGAAGTGACTAAAGGCGACGTACTCCGCTGTCCGCCGGGCCCACGACTATCTTCTGTTCCCCCTCGGTTTCTTATCGTTCTTGTCCGGGAGATACGTGTTCACCCACACGGTATGCGATGGAACATCCCTCTTCAAAAACGAGTTGTCATAGGGGCCGGACTGCGTGCTGATGGGCACTCCCTCTCGGGTGCCCTTTGGGAATTGTCGGTTGGAACGATCGGGCGTCGGACGCATATTGAAATAGATCGCCCCGCGGGTTGGGTCGTGGCCGCTGAGGTACGCTTCGCGTGCGGCGTTCATCGAGGAATCGTAGGCGGCGCGCTCCCCGGAATTGCGCAAAGTCTCCTGGGGAGGCTCCACGGAAGGGTGAACCGCGTTACGGGGCTTGCCGGTTTGGCGCGAAAGCTCTGCGTCGTTGATCATCGCGTGGGCTACTTTTTGCCGCGCGGCACCGATGGGCTCATTCGAACCCGACCTGTCACGAAGCGATCGCGTCTCGCCGAAGACGCTCAGTCCTACATCATGCACCGTCAAACCGGGGACGACGTGGGTCTGCTCGACGGATTGATTCCAGGCGCGTTGATTCACGGGTGGAGGCAGTGGTTTCGGCGGTGGCTCGGCCTGCGGCTTGATAATATCAATCGCCCGGTCAAGCAAGGATTTATTGCTCGCGCCGTCTTGTCCGCTACATGTATTGCCTGGCATGCCTAACCCCCAGATGCAAGCCTACGTTGCTTTTGGCGACTGCGCCGCAGATAAATCACATTTCGAGGATTTGTTCGTCGGTCAGGCGGCGATAGTCCATGTCGCGCGGGGCGAGGGAACGCTTGCTCACATTGCCGGGAAGTGCGTTCACGCCTTCGAGGTCGCGCCGCGAGGCTGCGCGCTCGGTCTTCTCCGCGCGGGAGCGATGCGCGGCCAGGGTGGTTTGCGTCCATTCGTTGAGCACGCGCTTGGCGGCCACGGGCACGAGCTGCCGGGCGCGTTCGCCGATCAGGCGCACCACCTGCGCGCGCGTACCGTCGTCAAACCGCCTGGCGGCGAGCAACTGCGCCACCTGGTCGGTGAGGTTGCCGTCGCCGCGCAGCGCCGCCTCCACTTCCTGGCGGATCACTCCGCTCAACCGCTCCCGCAGTGGCGCGTTCTCCGCGCGCGCGGCGCTCGGCAGCGCCTGCTCGAGGACGCGGCCGATGTCGGCGCCGACGCTTCGTTCCAAGTCTTCATTCGCGGCGCGCTCGAACGCCCGATACGCGGCGATGGTTTGCTCCGCCGCTGCGGGCGGAGCGAAGGGTGCCGGCGCGGAGGGAGCCAAAGGCTCCCTTTGCTCTCCGTGCCTCTGAGCTTCCGTGGCTTCCAAGGCTCGTAGCCCGGCGAAGACCATTTCGCGGAACGCAGCGGGGTCCTGCCGCAGCAGCGTCTCCGCCAGGCGCGCGCGCGACGTAGCGTCTCCGGCGAAGTACATCCGGTCCAACTCTTCCAACTGGCGCACGTGTCCGGCTGCTTCGCGCGCCTCTTCTGGCCGGGCGAATACCTCGCGGTATGACGCGGCTTCCTGCCGCGCCTTCTGAATGCCATTCCAAAAATCGCGCGCTTCTCCGCCCGCCTGCGGGTCCGCCATCATGTCCGCGAGCCAGCGCGGCGGTTCCCGGCTTTCCTCCGGCGAGTCGCGCCCCATGGAGTCGCGCAGTCCGCTGTTGGCGGCTTGCCTTGATGCGGAGGCTTCGAAGCCCGCGACCCCGGAATCGCTCGCTGGAGACGACGCCGGAGGCGCTTGGCGGCTCGCGTCGGCGGCAGCGGAACCTTCGGTGGCCGCTTCCCTTCCCTCGCCCGGCCTGCCTGCGCAGGCAGCCGCGATATCCAGAATCTGCTCGTCGCTCAGCGCGTACAGCGCGTCGCCGCCCGTCGTGGCGTCAGCGGTTCCGCTGCCAGCCGCAGCCTGCTCATTGTTGTCCATATCCATCGGTTCCCTCACACCAAAAACAAAAAGCCCCGATTCCTCAGGGCCAAAGAAGCAGCACCCTCGCCGGCTAGTTTGCGTTCAACTTGGTCAACCGCTTCGAGCTCTAATCCAGTCCCATGCTTCCTTTGGAAGCCAGCCCTGGCCGATCCCCGTCACTTCTATCACGAGTATGCTGTCATTTCTGGTGATGAACTTGATCAGGTGAAGCCCGACAGCATTCGCATCGGAGTTCGTCCTGATGAGCCAGGTGTTGGTCAAGTAATGCCACCACTCCAGCGAACTGTTTTTAATGGCATTAAATAGCGGACTATAGTCCTGTCCTTCGGCTCTAAGGTCGTAGGTGACTAGAAGGAGTGGCACTATTCAGTACCCCCCGCCAGGTACTTCGGGTTATCCGCTCGCTCCAAAAGCTCCAGGGTCTGTTCGTCAATGATCCTCTTGTCACTGCCGTATTCGAGTTTCTTTTCCGCCCGGTGTCCAGATTCACCATAGACGAGATGCTTTGGCCGAAACCACGCGAAGATTCCGACCAACAAACACAATCCAACAAGAATTGCGGCAGACCCGAAGAAGAGTCTGTACTTCAGAATGTCGGTGAGCGGAGCGTAAAGGATCGCGATCCAGGCCGCGACGAGATACGGCACGACCTTGAAAAAGAACGCCAAGGGGGTCTTCACTTCCTCGCGAAAAAGAAACCTAAAAACCCGTCCGAAGTCGAATTGGGAGCGCTCAGCCATCTAGTCGGGCTGATGCTGCCGCAAGACTCATTGAATCTGCTACAACAAATACTGATGTTCAGCTCACGCTCCCCACGCGTATAGCGCGGAGATGGGCTTCGGTGTGGGCGCGGACGTTGGCGAAGCCGGGGTCCGCCCGGCAAGCTAGGGCTTACAATATTCAAGGCAGCGTTCAAAAAACGCGCGGAGGCGTACATGCAACGTTTTGTTTGGGCTGTACTCTTCACATTAACGTTTACCTCTGAATTGTCGGCTCAGCAACCGACCCCCAAAAAACTTACTGTGGCGTGTGCAGCAGACAAGGCCATTTTTTCACCGAGTGACTCGGTGAACCTGACGGTCAGTCTGGAAAATCGCGGATCTTCAGATGTCTATATCTACCGAACATTGGAGTGGGTTTGGGCGGGCGTTGGATATAGATTGACAAATGACCGAGGAGATGTTTTGCAACCGCGGGAACGCATCGTTCCACTCCCTCCTCTGCCTCTGTATGACAAATCTGACCTTGTCGGTTTGCACCCTGGATACTTCTTCGGTACGCCTTTGGTTTTTGATCTTTCGCATTACAAGCTAAGTCCCGGCGTCTATTATGTCCAAGTTCTTTTTTGGAGCAACTATCACAAAGAGGATGGTTTTGGTTTACCAATCTTCACATTCGATGACGGCGAATTTCCCAGCAACAAGGTCCGCATTGAAGTCCACAGCGGTAGAGAGTAGCTCTTTGCGAAGAGTAGCTCTGACGTCAGTATCGAAGCCCTTCCATCATATGTTTCTGCATTTGTGCTCGATCCTTCATATAGTTCTGAAGGTCGTTTTTCTGAGTAGTCGTGAAACCGATTTTATTCCCAATGCCGAGCTGCGTTGTACTGGCAGACTCTTCGCCTCTCCATAGATTCTCACCGGAATACTTTCCCTTGTTTAAGTAGTGCTGGCTATCGGCGTTCTTGTTGAGCAGGTCAGCAGCCGCTACGATTTTTTTGCTGATCCGCAATTCTTCCTCAGCCGAGAGCCCTGGCGGGTAGACGATAATGACTTTCTTGCCAAGAATCGTCACCGACGTGACCGGTTGCTCCTGCTGCGGCTTCTGCTCCGGTTCTTTTCGCTCCGGTGACCCACCTTGCGGCTCGAGGATGGGGACATGGTTGCCGTTGATCGTGACCCAATGGTCCACTGGGGCATCGCGTTCGTCGGCACGAGTAGACAATTCCCTGGGCAGTCCGTAGGTTCGCACCTCGCTTCAGGTCTGTAACTCCCCCGCCGGAGGTGGAGGAGTCGCTCGCCGTTCAACTTCCGGATTCGGCACCGGTTGTGGCTGAGGAACCAAGGGACCTAGGTTGGCGGAAGCGGGATTCAGTGCGGGCGCCGCGGCGGCAGCGGCGGCAGCTGTGATGGCGCGCAAATGGGCTTCGGCGTGGGCGCGGACGTTGGCCAAGCCCGCGGGATTGGTCATGCGCGCGGCTTGGCCGGCCTCGGAGTTGGCCCAGCGCTTGCACTCCTCGAATTCCACTGCGTGGTCGTCGAGCAGCCGGTCCACGGGAACGGAGGGCAACAGCAGGACGCTGTCATTCCGAGGAGTCTCGGCATTTTGTGACGATGACGAATCCCTCTGCGCGTCGCTTCGCATTGCAGAAACCAAAGAGGGATTCCTCGCCTCGCTCGGAATGACATCTGCCATCCTCAGGGGCACGACAATCGGCGCGCTGGCCAGCAACTGCTGAATCTCGCGCAGTTGCTTGTTGCGCGAATCCTCGCCGGGGACGACCATCTCCGCCAGCCCCAGCAGGTTCTTCATGTAACCCAGGTTGGCCGGCTCCGTGAGTGCACGCTGCAGGACGGGATCGTTGATGGTGAACAATTGCTGCAGGACGTTTCGCTGCTGGGACTTCAGCCGCGGGAAAGTTTCGTCCGCCTCGGGATGCACGCAGATGTTGCCCTTGAGGTCCGCGAGGCGAATGGTCTTCGAGTCGAAGACGCCGTCGGGCCCGAGCAGGGGAATCTCCGCGTCGTCCGGCCGGTTCTTGCGGAAGCAATCCACGGCCAGAAGCATCACGTCGGCGTAGAACTGCTTCAGCCGCCGCCAGACCAAGCCCAGGCGCCCGAGGGCCTGGTCGCACGCCAGGGCATAGCCTGAGGCGGTCTTGACGTCTTCCATGTTTCCGCCGAATACCGCGGGAAACATTCCGGTGAGGAACTGAGCGACCGGCCCGATCAAGTCCTGCTGATGGCGCAGCATGTCCGCGGGGACTTGCGCCGGGGCGGGCTGGAAGAATCCCGCGGCCAGCGGCTGTCCCGGACGCGCGCGCGCGGGGTAGTGCGCGGCCGGCTCGGCCACCTGGTTCGCCAGGGCGTCGAAGTCCAGCACTTGCGGATCGGCGTAAATCGGCGGGATGCCGTACTCGTAGGTTTCCGCCTGCATGTTGGACAGCACGTTGTAGCGCTCCTGCACCTGCACCAGCGAATCGCCCACGCTGGGACGGTTCTGCCCGTCGCCGGGGAGGGCGTGCAGGACGCGCCAGTGGTCGTCCATGGTTTCGTTGCGCGATTCGCAATAGGCTTCCCCGGCGAAGGCCACGTAGCAGCCCTCAGGGAAAAGTTGCAGCAGCTCTTCGCGCGTGCCGGGGTCCTCGATGGCGTAGAAGGCCCAGGGACGGATCCAGGTGCGGTCGAAGGTGATCAGGTTCATCAGCGCGTCGCCGGGATGAATGGAAGGCAGACCTTGTACTACGCTCAGCCGGGACACGCGCGCGTAGACGTCTTCGGCGCCCTGCGACGGCGAGACTTCGATCTTGTCCGCGGCGTGGGGATAGGAAGCCTTGAGCTTCGAGCGGTGCACTTCCGCCTGCCATTGCAGGTAGGGATATTCGTGCATCTCGTTGGCCCACACCGGCGTGTTCAACTCCAGACCGCCGACCACGCTGACCACTTCCTGGCCGTTGGGCGAGCGCCGCAAGCTCACCGCGCGCGGCACCAGAACTCGCTCGGCCCGGCGAATGTCGCCGGCATCCATCGCCGCTCCGCACGCGGGACAAACAACAACTCGCGAATCGCGGACCGCGTCTTGTCCCGGTCTCTCCTCCTCCGGGCCCGCAGGACCACGCTCTTCCACTCGCAAGGATGCGTCATCCACCGGCGTTTCCTTGCCGCACACGGGGCAAACGTACACGTCCTCGCCCAGAGGAATTTCCACCGGCTCGAGCACCGCTTCATCGTGAAATCCGAAGCGTTGGCCATCGGCCACGTAGCGGACGTAGCCGCCCAGCTTTCCGTCGGTCCACAGGTAGTAGCCCACGGCGGTCAGCAGATGCTCGACGTGATTGTTCTGTTCGATGAGCGCGGCGACGTCGCTGGCCGCCCGGGCCGCGGAAATGTCCTCGAGCGATTGCGCGGACTGCGGGTAGAAGCGCACCGCGGGCACGTCCTGGCTGAGCACGGCGATGAAGGACAGCCCGAAGCCCTGGTAGAAATTGGTAACGAATTGGTAACGGGGCATCTCTTCGAGCTGTCGGTCGTCGGCGAAGCGCTGCTCGAAGGGCAAATGCCAGTTCATGTCGCTGGGATTCCACCAGGCGTACTGCAAGCCTTGCCAGAAAAGCCGCGCCTGGCGAATGCGGCGAATCTCGTGACGCCGCGCAACCACGCCCTCCTCGCGGTACTGGCGCACCAGCTCGCGCAACGCGTTCACCAGCTTGGGACGCAATTCCTCGAGCCGCTCGTTGTTTGGACCCAAGCCGGGCAGGGCTGGGCTGGCCGCTGGCAGGGCTTCGGTTGCCGCGCCAGGCGAGCCGGGCGCGTTGGATTCCTCGTTCCCGATGAGCCGCGCCGTATCCGTCGCCGGCGGTATACCGCCCTCCGGCGAGTAGTTTCCGTCCGCGGGCGCGATTGCGCCGGGCTCGAATGTTTCTGTTGGTATGGTCATGGGATCTCTTAGGCTGTCATTCCGAGGAGCCAAACGCGACGAGGAATCCCTCTTTGTTCTTGAGTTTTCCCTGAGGAGGGATGCCTCGCTGCGCTCGGAATGACGAATCCGACCGCTATTCTTAGAATTGTCCGCCGGAGGCGACTCAGTGTCTCTGTTCCGTGGCGTCCGCTTCAGCGTCGCGCGCGGCGCGAGCCTCCTGCCAGGCTTGAATCTGGTGCCAGGAACGCCGCCGCACTCGCGGGGCTTCCGTCAGCTTGGCCACGGGAAAGTCCACCGGGGGAAATCCCGCCGTGCCCAGGAGCGAATTCAGCAGCGCGCGATTCTCCGCCCTCAGCCGCGCCACGTCTTCCTCCAGCATCCGGACATAGCGCCCGCGCAATAGCCGCCGAAAGAACTCCATAACGGTGTCTCCATCTGGTGATTAGGGGGACGGTGGGGTCCTCTAGCTTGATGAACTAGTTCACGTTCTTGCGCTCTATTTTGTGGATTTCTAGTACCGGCGGAACATCTGTATGATCAAAGAGTAGACGGAAGTGGTCGAAAAAACCAGTACGCCCCAATATCCCAGCAACCGATAACTCATTGCTAAATCCAGCTCGCACGCAAATCTTCCAATCGACCCCAACAAGAATATAAACATCGTGGTAGTAGACGGGAATCGCGGTGTTTCTTCCTACACCCCCCAGGGTGCTTTCGATTCCATCCGTGAGCGTGATTCCGAAAGGCTTGAGCGCATCTGCGTGAAAATAACAATCATCTGAACCTGAATCAACTACGGCTTGAAAGTACTTGGTCTTGACTTGGAGTTTGCGGTCAACCAACCGAACCTTGATTACGGGCCACCATACGAACTTTTTTCCAAGCTTCGCATCTGATTCACCGGCTGGATAGGCCGTATAGGGTATTCGCAAGGCAACCTCGTCAGAGAATCATGCGGCTCCACTGTTTTGGCGTCTTTACGAGCACGGGTTCCTCAACACCCTGCCTCGCAGCAGCGGATACGGCCTCTTCCATTGAATTACCAGTTCCAACAACCTTGGATTCATCCTCAGAAAGAGCAATCCAACTATTGCGGGGGCTATCGGCGAGCATGCGAGCGTAGTCTTCGGGTTTCATGGTACTCACTCACTCCATAGTTTGGACGCAGCGTCCGCTAAGTTGGATGCACAAGGTACACTTCTGTGACCTAACTGTCAATCAGGAAAATCCCGCAAGAAATACATTGACAACATCCGTAGCATGTGATACACAGAACAGCATGGAAACCAAGACGATCAACCTCCGAGATGTACCTGAAGACCTGGTTCGGCGAGCAAAAGCGTATGCCGCATTGCGCGGTCTGAGCTTAAAGGATTTTATTCTGAGCGCAATACAGCAGGCGTTGGAATCAGCCGGGCCAGCATTGGCATCGTCCATCTCCTTTTTCGCCCGTGCCGGAAAAGGACCAAAAGGCAAAGGCCGAAAAAGGTTGTAGTTGAAAAAGCCACCATCAGGACAAGCTATGCGGAGCGGAACAACCTGAATTGCCGCCTGTTCCTAAGGCGGCTGACGCGCCGCACGAATGCTTTCAGTCGGAATGTTGAGAACTTGATTGCCGCACTGTGGATTTACTTTCCGCACTCCGATTTCTCCAAGCCGCACACGGCGCTGAGGGTCAGTCCGGCGATGGGACTAATGCGACAGATGATCTCTGGAGCGTGGAAGAACTACTGAATTTCGGGCATCAAGCCATTTGACCCATGACCGGCAGGACAAAACACATGACAAATCGGAAGCACAATGATACCCTTATTCGGAGTATGAATTTATGGCTGCTAAAAAGACACGCCGCAAGATATCCACGACCGTATCCCCGGAAACAGGAGCGTACTTGCAGGCTCTGATACGTCGCGGCAAAGCGGCGAATCTTGCCGAGGCGCTCGACTCCGCGGTGGCGCAGGCGCGCCGATTAGAGAATCGCCTGCGACTCGCGCGAGACACCGCGGCATACTTTGAAGAGTTGCCGCGCTGCGCGCACACCGGTGAACATGGCCGCCTTCGTCTGCCCAATCCGTCTCCCGCCAACGAGGATCTCCTTCTGGAATCCTCCCTGGCTTCCCTCGCCGATGAGGTTAACTTTGACGATTAAGCCGGCCATGGAACGGCTGCCGCGCCGTGGCGAGATCTGGACCGCGGACCTTGGCAACCCGCCCAGGCGCCACTGGGTGCTCATTGTTTCTCTTGACCAGCGCAATCAAAGCGATCGCGTGGACACGGTCTTAGTGGTCCCCTTCAGCTCAACCGGCGGCAGCGCTCCCACCATCGTGCATATCGAGCCGGGGGAGAGCGGCCTGCCGGGGCCCTCTTACCTCAAGTGTCATTTCATAACCACGTTTCCCAAGGCACGCCTCAAGGAACGCACAACGCGCATACTGTCCGGCCGTCGCATGCGTGAAGTGGCGGCGGCCATCCGGCGCGGCTTCGACCCGGACGCGCCGTACGATCCGGCGAGTTCCACGGCCGCAGGCTGACTCGTCACCACCAGGGGCGGCGGGGGAGCTTGCCGGGGCGAAACGCCTGGCGCGCGGCGGCTTCGAGGCGCTGAAAATGGATGGCCCGCGAAGTGGGGTCCGTGGCGCTCACCTGCTGAGCAATCTGCTGTTCCAGCGGCGGACCATTCCAGGAGAAGCGGTTGCGCTCCGGCGCGCCTGGAAGCGAATTCCCCGCACTGCCGCCAACGCGCGGGGCCACGCCGTAGAAGTGCATCCCGGAAGATAAGCCATAGCGAGCCGCGTCGGCGGGATCGTCCCCTTCGGCCTTGCGGATATCCTCGACGCGCCGGTCGTCGCGCACGAGCAGCGGCAGGCATTCGATCAGCTTGGCGCAATTCTCGGTGATGACCCAGGAATCCGATTCGAGCAGTTGATACATCAACTGCCAGCCGCTCACGCGGTCGTCTTCAGCGGGCGCCGGCCGCGGCAGTCCTGCGGCGGCGAGGACTTCGCTCATCTGTTCGGCAATGGAGGCTTCCGCGGTGCGCTGCGCGAAAGCGTCCGGGGAAAGAAAAATCTCCGCGATCTGCTCGCCTGCCTGCGCAGGCAGGCGCCCACTGCGTTCGGCGATGGCCTGCGCCAGCATGCGCGGCGAAAGGCCCGGCTGCACGAATTCGCGGTAGGTGACGATGCGACAAGCATCGTCATCCCGAGGGAGCGAAGGGACCGAGGGATCTCCCTGGGCTGTCTGGTTCATCCCCGCCTTATGCGGCACGGCGCAGTGCCAGTACACCGCGCTGGGATGATGAAAACCCCAGTCTACGGAAATCCACTTGGGCCACCAGGGCTGGATACGGATTTCTTCCGGCAGCGCGGTGTGCCGCCCAACGTCGAAGATATCGAAGTACTGCCCGGCGAACACTTCCCAATCGCCTTCGAGAAATGCGCGGCGAAGGTGCGCGGGCAAGGCTTCCAGCGTCTTGCGGTAGCCGGCGTCGTTCGCGTAGATGGGGTTATCGTCCAGGCGCGCGCGGATGAACTCGTAATCGCGCGGGTCGAAGCATTCGGGATTCTCGAACCCCGGCGGCGGCGCCTTGTCCACCCACAATGCCTTCACCCAGGCGTGGCCGATATTGCCGGGGTTGGTGGCCCCGGCCATGTTCGGAAACGCGCCCTGCGCGGGACAGCGGTTTCTGCTGGTCAGGAATTGCCACTGCTTCAAGGTGAAGTGCGTCAGCTCGTCAATGCCGATGAACAGGAACTCCGCGCCTTGATACTGGTAGACGTCATTCTCGTTGCGGCAGTAGCCGAAGCGCGTGGTCGAGCCGTTGTGCCAGGTGACCGTGTGCTTCGATTCGTTGTACGCGCGGTAGCCCTTGCGCGGCACGTCGCGGCGGAATTGGGCCAGCAGCGAGCTTTCCAGTTCCGGATAGGTCCGCCGCAGGAGCAGCGTATCGCATCCGGGAACTTCGTTGGCCTGCGTGATCGCTTCCCACAGCAGCGCCTTGGTCTTGCCCGGACCGGCGGCGCCGCCGAACAGCCGGTATTTCGCCGGGGAGACGTGGAACTGGCGCTGGCGCATGAAGGGATGATAGTAGTCGCTGATGTGCAGGATCTTGCCGGCGCCGGCAGGCGCGGTGCGCCGCCCGCGAAGTCCGGCAACGAACCTGTTCCACTGGCTGCGCATGGTCCGGGGCCGCGCCCCCGAAATCAGGCGGTGCGCAGTTTTTGTCCCACCAGATAGGCCACTGCCCCGCCGACGAGGGTCACGGCGATGGGCAAGTGGTGCACGCTCAACGCGGTGGCCGCCGCCAGCGAACCTACGCCGCAAAGCTCCACGATCAATCCGATGGATTGCACTTTTGTCGTTGCCATTGTTCCTCCTGAAGTCTTGCGAATTTCGATTGGTTGCTCACCCCCGGTTCGGCCTTGGGATGTCCGGCTCAAACCGCGGCGCTTCCTCTGGGAGAACGGCGCCGCTCTTGCCGTACTTGAGATCGAGCAAGCGTTCGAGCTGCCGCTGCCGGATGCGTTCGTCCTCGCTGCGCAGCAGGCCGGCGCCGATGGCGACGGGGTCTACGCAGGCGAACACCGCGTCGGCAAACGCAGCCGCGTCCTGCGGCGCGGAAACGTCTCCACCCTCATCGAGGCAGGGCCGGGGCGAACCGTCCTGGCGCTGGCAGCCAGCCGCCGCTGCGTACGCATTGCGGTCCGTGGCCGCTGCGCCGGTGTAGGCGGCAGCCAATGCGGAATTTCCGCGAGCGTCGTCAGAAGCAGCCTGGCGCTCTCCCTCTCGTCCCGGGCGGGGACCTGGCCCCGGCTCGGGGTCTCGTGAGCGCCGGCCGCCACGCGCCGGGCGAATCCGCCCCGGCTGTCTGGGAGGTACCTCTTGGGCGGACTCATGCTCCGGCCGCCGCGGGCTGGAGGAAATCTTGCGTTGTCTGTGCACGGGAGTTGCGAGTTTTTGGGTATTTCTTTGCAGCTCTGTAGCCGCAGTCTTCAGACTACGGGCTTTTGGCCACCCCCGCTCTCTGAAGAGGGCGGCTACAGGGGCGTCGCTCCTGTTATTGGAGGGGTCGCTCGGTTTCCAACTCAGCGTACTGGAAGCCTCACGGTCCCACTCCCAGCAAGGTCATCTTCGGCGCAGCGCCCGAGCCCAGCGACTTGAACCCGATGGCCGCTGCCTGCCACTGGCCTACGGCTCCGCCGGACGTTGTCAGTGTCGGAGTGAAAGAGGATGTGCTCAAGCCGTTGTAACACGCACCGCGAAAATTATTTTCGTCAAACTCGCCGGTGGACGCCTCAGTGGAACTGTACACAACGTTGCCATAGCAGTACGACGGGCTGGCCGTACCTGTAATTTGGTGGGAGGAGATGCCCGTATCAATGAAAAAGAGTTCATTCTTCGCCGAAGGGGTGATGCTCAGCGTGGCCAAGTTGCCGCTGGTGGTCTGGTTGCCCGTAGCATGGGCGAAGCCCGTAGTGGAGTCGTACGTGGTGGTTCCTGTGAACCCGCTCACGGTGATGTCGCAATCCTGCGCCGCGGCGCTTTCCGTGATGGTCAGGGTCATGCTCGGGTTGAACGACGGGCTGGCGCCGCTCACGTAGCCGAGAACGGAGTAGCCTCCGGAGGAGCTCGCCTGGCCCGCGATGGTCCAAGTGTTGGATGCGGAATCGCTCAGGGCGCTGGTGTAGGTCGAGGGGCAGATATGGTCGTACACGGCCATGCTGTCCCCAGCGGGGATGGGAATGCCGATGGTCTGGCTGGCGGCCAGCGCGTACATGTTGTAGTGCGCGACCATGTTCACGTAGGGCACCTGAGTCGGCGCGGCGCCGGCGCTCCCGGCCTTGTACAACGCCTCGATGGCGTTCCAACCGCCCGAAGGAGCCAGCGTGGCTGTGCCGTTCAGCGCCGCAGTCGAGTTATAGACGCCCCACTCGACCATCTCGTCCACCACCGACCCGAAGCCCCAGTCGTTTTGCAGGAACTTCCAGGTGATGTTGGACTGCGAGCCGACGGTGAAAGAGGTAACCGCGCCGGTCGAATCCTGTTCCGTGACCAAAATCACCAGGTCGCCTGTCTGCGATGGTGTCGCGCTGCCCGCGGTGATGGCCGTGCCCGTGGAGTTGTTGCCCGCGCTGACCGTGTCGTAGGCGCTGACGTTGTAAAACTCCGCGCACGCGGCCTGCACGTAGGCGGGAGCGGTACCGCTATAGGAAACGGTGATGACCCGCGCTCCTGCGGTCGCGCCAATCTTGTCCGCGATCCACACCACCTGGTTCGAGTCCGCGTGCGTACCGCGCGTGGTGAAGCTGTCGCTCTTATCGTCCGCGACGGATACGCTCGTGCCGCTCACGTAACCGAATTGCCCCGCGCAGATGATCGTGTTGCCCGAAAGCGTCGGGTTCGGCAGCGAGAGCACCATGCTGGCATGCGCCGTGGTGTAGCCCGACGACCCAGCCACGCCTTGTACATACGTGGGCGCCTGCGCCCTGGCAAGGGGCGCGCAGAGCAGCAAAAGTAGGGCGAGCCGTTTCATCACTGTTGCACGTACTGAATCGAGCCCGAAGTCTGCCCCGTGCTGCTCAAGAGCAGGCAGACGTTGTCCGCCGCGGTGGCGGTTTTGAACACCCAATTCGAGCCGATGCCCTTCACCAATCCGCCGTTGGCCGCGAGGTTCCAGCCGGTCGCGGCGGTCGTGCCGCCGGCCATACCCGCCGTGCCGGTGCCGCACGTCGTGCCCGTGCCCTCGACCAGCGCGATGTTCTGCGCCGTGGCGCTGATGAGATCGAGCGAGCAGATGTAGGTCTGCTTCGACGCCGTGCCGGTGATGACCTGCCCGCTGGCGGTGAGATTGATGTTCGCCGAAGACCGCGCATTGACTTGACACGGATCGGCGACGACGGTCGAACCCGCTACCTGCGTCTGATTAACCACGACCGGCGTGGCGCTGGCCACGCCCTGCACGCTGACAACCCCGCCCGCGGGCGAGCCGGCGGTTCCCGCGCCTACGAAGATTTGCCGCGCGCTCGAATCGCACTGGATGACATACAAATCGCCGGAAGCCACCGAAGGCAAGGTGGAAACGTATTCGCAGCCGTGCGCCAGCGAGTTCGCCGGAATTGCGGCGTTGTTCGCGGCATCCATCGCCGCGCCGGCGTTGCCAGTGATGCGGTTCGTCCAGGTGCCGCTCTCGCTTGCCGGAAAAGTTCCGCCCGTTCCCGTGACCAGCCAAGCGGTGGTGTTCGCCGTATTGCCGGGCTGGACGGTCCAAGCGCCGGACTGAGTGGCCGCCACGGTCCCGCTCACCGGCTGCGTGGCTTGCCAGAAGGTGCCGGTCACCGCAAGCGAAGCGTTCTGCACACTGACATTCGCGGTGCCCTGTTCGTGCGCCTTCAGGTAGCCGTTGCCATCGAGCGCGGCCGGCAACTGCGCCGCGGTTACGGCAGTCGTGGGCGCGGAGTCCACGTTTACGTGAAGGTTGGCCCCGCTCGCCTGTGTGACGGTATTGCTCCACGAGCCTGACTGAGTAGCAGCGACAGTGCCCGTGACGGCCGTAGTGGGAGCCGAGTCCACGTTCACATGCAGATTCGCGCCGCTCGATTGCGTCACCGTGTTCGTCCAGGTTCCTGACTGCCCGACGTTGCCGATGGCGTTGCTTCCTGTAGGCAAGGCATCAGCAACGTTGACCATGAGGTGCCGCGTCGCGGTGAGTTGCGCCGCGCCGCCCTGGCCCGAAGTCAGATTCGTAACTGAGGAATTGTAAAAGCCGCCCACCGGCGTGAATGGCGTGGTGCCCTGCGTGAATGCGCCCTCATCGCTAAGTGCGGTTCCGCCCGAGCCACCACCGCAGCCGGCCAGGCAATCCACTTTTAGATAGCCACTGCCGTCGAGCGCCGAAGGAAGCTGCGAAGAACTTACGGGCTGCGTCGCCTGCCAGAATGTGCCGCTCACCGGCTGCGTGGTTTGCCAGAAGGTGCCGGTAACGGGCAGGCTGGCGTTCTGCACGCTCACCGGTTGGGTCGTTGTTCCCGTGGGGTCCACGCGCACCGGATTCGACGGCGTGCCGATCTCTGTGCCGGAATTGTTTCTCAGGTTGACGTGGAACGCGCGGTAAGAAGTGATGCGCGGCGCGGCGGCGTTGCCGGAGGAGACGGCCGAGAGGCCGTCATTGAACACGCCGGCATCGACGCTCACGGCCGACGTCCCGGCGGTGAACGCGCCGCTATCGGCAAAAGAAGAGGAACCGCACCCGCCCGTGCAGTTCACATTTAGACTGCTCCCGGTGAGCGAGGGTGCGGTCCCCGC
>Ga0187771_10000743_pt1 | contig 20508 bp, 17 predicted proteins | sample 0116_SJ02_MP15_1_FD_133139 | JGI IMG/M metagenome (GOLD analysis project Ga0187771, IMG submission 133139) | Tropical peat soil microbial communities from peatlands in Department of Meta, Colombia - 0116_SJ02_MP15_10_MG | ecosystem: Environmental > Terrestrial > Soil > Wetlands > Peat | place...
CTCTCACATTCTCTCCAATGGTCCCGAGATCTTCAGCAATGACCACCGCGTTGTTCCGAACGCTCTCCAGCGCAATAATGCGGAGAAGGTCTTCTGAAGGATAACGCACATAGGCTCCATCCTTCGGAGCCATACCTTCCGGTATCCAGAAAAGTCTGAAGAGTCCGAGGGCATGATCAATTCTCAGGGCACCTCCGTATTTCATGTTTCTCCTGATCGTCTGGACAAAAAATTCATACCCCCTTTCCTTCAACCTGTCGGGGATTAGAGGAGGAAATCCCCAGTTCTGGCCGTGGATGCTGTAGTCGTCAGGAGGCGCCCCGGTATCGACGTCCCCTGCGATCATATCCTGATAACACCAGACGTCGCTTCCACCATCGACAGAACCGATGGCGAGGTCGTGATAAAGACCGACTGCCATTCCAAGGTCTCCGACCAGTTCCGCTATCTCTTGGTGTTGTTTTTCAATGAGCCATTGAACATACTGATAGAAAAGTATCTCTTTGGCGTGGGTCTTTTTAAACTCCAGAACAAGCGGGTCCGATGGATGACGATATGCCTCTGGCCATTCCTGCCACCCCCCTGCATGATGCACCCTCTTCATCTGCCCCTGAATGGCCATGAAAAGCCCAAAATATTCGAGGGCAGATCCTCCTTCTGATACATATTTCTTAAAATCCTTGCCTCGAGGGGTATCCGTGGTATGGTGCCTCTCATAAAAGACCGCAAAGGCCCGGCGCAGTATCTCTTCCTTCAACGAGGCGGTCTTTCCGTAGTCAATGAGCTTGTCTCTTTTAAGACTGCGCAGTTTTGCTTGGAAGGAATCGGATCGCAGGGTCGCCTGTATCTCCTCCGATTCTGAAACCTCCGGGATCTTTTCAATCGATAAATAAATAAAATTCTTATACAACTTGGTGATCGGAGAATAAGGGCTTGTTCCGAATGTTCTCGTGTTAGGGATCAGGTGCAGCGGATTAATCCCCACAAAACCGCCTTTCAAATCAGAGACCCACTTGACAATTTCTGCGAGGTCCCCAAAATCGCCGATCCCCCAGTTGCAACGGGATCCAACGGAATAGAGATTGATAGAGAGGCCCCAGGTTCTTCCCCCCTGCAGTAGAGGGGGCAGATAGCAGGTGTCCGGAGTGATAATCACCTTGACCCTTTTCTGCAGACGGTTCTCTCCTCCCGGAAAGACGGGGGCCGGATGTGCACATTGCACATCCAACTCGTAATAGCCGATATGGAACCTTCTCTCTTCCCGAAGATCGATCTTCGCATAACGTATACCGTCGATATAACGGTCCTCCGCCACAGAAATGGCATCCCCGGAAAGCATTGATTCAACCTTCCCCCCCTCTTCATCCTTAAATGACCAAGTCAGTCTCAGCCTTCGTTCTTCCCCCTTTTCAACGGGAACATGAACAGGGATGGCCAGCGGCTGTTCATTCTCTGAAACGACCCTTACAGGCTCGACAAAGCTTTTCCAATGTCTCTCCCTCCGTTCCTCAATCTCCCGTCTTATCTCTTCAGGAGAATCGAGCTTTATGCCCATTGCTCTGAGAATGGCCTTTTGCGTTTCCGAGGAAGCAACCTTCTTGTGGCCAAAGATATCGTAATACTCGCGCACGATGCCACAGATCTCTGATAGCTCATCGATCATCTCGTCGTAAGACCGCGTATCCATGACCTTTACCCCTTTAGTCTGCCTTAATGCTGCATTAAATCGGCGTATGAGTGCATTGCAAAAACTTCTTTAGGTAATTTATGTTATCAGATTCGCATCAAAGGGGTCAAATCGTCTTGCGCACGAAATCTTTTGAAATCCTCTCATTGGTATGATAAGATTTTTCTGATGTTTCGACGATTCCCGGCGAAACAGAGGAGAAACATCGATGAGCGTGCACCCCGAGGCTGGAAAGCCGGCAGTCCCCTCGATGCTTGTCAACATTCCCCGCCTCGTGACTGCCTACTATGCCGAACGGCCCGATCCATCCATCCCTGAGCAGCGCGTGGCCTTCGGCACCTCCGGACACCGCGGCTCCGCCTTTAAGCAAGCCTTTAATGAGGCGCACATTCTCGCCATCAGCCAAGCCATCTGCCTGCACCGGAAACAGCAATACATTGACGGACCACTTTTTCTGGGAATGGACACCCACGCCCTTTCTGAACCGGCATTCGTGAGCGCCCTCGAAGTGCTGACGGCAAACGGTGTTGAGGTGATGGTCGATCGTGATGGCGGCTACACGCCAACCCCTGTCATCTCCCATGCAATCCTGAAGTACAATCGGGGTCGGCGGTCAGGCCTTTCCGACGGCATCGTGATCACTCCCTCTCATAACCCGCCGGAGGACGGCGGCTTCAAGTATAATCCTCCTCACGGAGGCCCGGCAGACACCCGCATCACTCGCTGGATTGAGGAACAGGCCAATGTCCTGCTTGCAGATGGACTCCGCAGCGTCGCACGTGTCCCCTACCGTCAGGTTAAAAGTTCCGGCACGATCCACCCCCACGACTACATCGGATCTTTTGTCGCTGACCTCAGCGCCGTGCTGGACATGGAGGCAATTCACAGCGCCAAGCTCCGCATGGGGGTCGATCCCCTGGGCGGCGCTGGCGTCGCCTACTGGCTGCCAATCGCCGAACGATACAGCCTCGATGTGACGGTCATCAACGGAACAGTCGATCCGACCTTTCGATTTATGACGAGAGACTGGGATGGGAAAATCCGGATGGATTGCTCTTCGCCCTACGCCATGGCCGGGTTGATCGCAATCAGAGAACGATTCGACGTCGCCGTCGCCAACGACACGGATAGTGACCGACACGGTATCGTCACTCGCAGTGCCGGTCTCCTCAATCCCAACCATTACCTGGCAACCGCGGTCTCGTACCTCTTCAGCCACCGTGACGGTTGGCCGCGGCGTGCCGCCGTCGGAAAGACCGTGGTGAGTAGCAGCATGATCGATCGGGTGGCCAGGCAGCTCGGCCGCCGGCTTGTCGAGGTTCCGGTGGGCTTCAAATGGTTCGTGGAGGGGCTCCTCGACGGAACCCTCGGCTTTGGCGGGGAAGAGAGCGCAGGGGCCTCATTTCTCCGACGAGACGGGACGGTCTGGAGCACGGACAAAGACGGCATCCTCCTCGGCCTGCTTTCGGCAGAGATGATGGCGAAGACCGGACGCGACCCTGGCGAGCTCTACCGAGATCTTGCCACCCAGTTCGGTGACCCCGTCTATGAACGGATGGACCTCCCCGCAACGTTAGCGCAGAAGAAAGTTCTGCACGAACTCACCCCAGAGCAGATCAAGGTCTCAGACCTTGCAGGGGAAAAGATTGAGGCGATCCTCACGGCCGCCCCAGGGAATGACGGCGCCATCGGAGGATTGAAAGTGATCGCGTCAAACGGGTGGTTTGCCGCGAGGCCTTCCGGCACGGAGGAGATCTACAAGATTTACGCGGAGAGCTTTCTCGGCAAAGACCATTTGCGCCGGATCCAGGAGGAGGCACAGATCCTCATCAATCGGGCCTTCGCCGCGGCAGAGCTGCGCGGTTAAACCGAGACGATTTGCGGTCAATCCTGCGGTGCGAGGGGAGAAAGAGGCGCTTATGCTCGATAAGACCAATCCCATCAAAACAACGGCATGGAAGAAGCTCGAAGAGCATTACCGGGTGATGAAGGAAAGGCATATGATCGATCTCTTCCGTGAGGATCCTAACAGGTTTTCCAGGTTCTCTCTCAGATTCGAAGAGATCACCGTCGACTATTCAAAGAATAGGATCACCGAAGAGACCTTGCGTTTGCTCCTGAAACTTGCCGAGGAATGCCGTTTGAAAGATGCAATCGAAAAAATGTTCAGGGGAGACAAGATCAACGAAACAGAAAACCGTGCGGTTCTTCACGTGGCATTGAGAAACCGTTCGAATATCCCCATCGATGTGGATGGCCGTGATGTGATGGCCGAAGTGAATTGCGTGCTGAAACAGATGGAAAGATTTTCCGACAGGGTGATCTCCGGGAAGTGGAAAGGATATACAGGAAAACCGATCACCGATGTTGTCAACATCGGTATCGGAGGTTCTGACCTCGGGCCGGTCATGGTGACGGAGGCGCTCAAGCCCTATGGCAAGCCCCATTTGAAGCTTCATTTTGTCTCCAATGTGGACGGAACTCACATTGCGGAGACACTCAAAAAAGTCTCGCCTGAAACCACCCTTTTTCTGATCGCCTCCAAGACGTTTACAACCCAGGAAACCATGACGAATGCGCACACCGCAAGGAAGTGGTTTCTCGAAGGAGCGAAGGACGAACGCTTTGTGAAGCAGCATTTTTTAGCCATTTCGACGAATGAAAAGGAGGTCGAGAAATTTGGGATCGATCTCGAAAATATGTTCAGGTTTTGGGACTGGGTCGGCGGCAGGTACTCTCTCTGGTCAGCCGTAGGGCTTTCGATCGCATGTGCTATTGGATTTGATCATTTCATCGAGCTGCTGGAAGGGGCACATGCCATGGATCAACATTTTAAGGAAACACCTTTTGACAAGAATATACCGGTGATCCTCGCTTCCATAGGAATCTGGTATAACAACTTCTTCGGCGCGGAGACCGAAGCCATATTGCCTTACGATCAGTATCTGCACAGGTTTCCTGCTTACTTTCAGCAGGGCAGTATGGAAAGCAACGGAAAGCATATGGACCGGTCAGGTCAAGAGGTCACTTACCAGACCGGGCCGATTATATGGGGCGAACCGGGAACAAACGGACAGCATGCCTTTTATCAGCTCATTCATCAGGGAACGAAATTGATCCCATGCGATTTCCTCGCACCGGCAATCAACCACAACCCGCTCGGAGATCATCATACGATATTGCTTTCAAATTTTTTCGCGCAGACAGAAGCGCTCATGAAAGGAAGGACTGAAAAGGAAGTCATCGAAGACCTCACCTCTTCCGGTGCGGGTGCGGAGGAGATAAAAAGGCTTCTTCCCTTCAAGGTCATCAAAGGCAATAGGCCAACCAACTCTATCTTGTATAGGAAGCTGACACCCAGAACACTCGGAAGTCTCATCGCCATGTATGAGCATAAGATCTTTGTCCAGGGTGTGATCTGGAACGTCTTCAGTTTCGACCAGTGGGGCGTTGAGCTTGGGAAACAGCTTGCGAAAAAGATAGTTCCTGAACTCAGGGATGACGCGCCGGTAACGTCCCATGACTCATCGACGAATGGCCTGATCAACAGGTTTAAGGAATTGAGAAAATCGCCTTCCCCTGAGGATTAGGCATGATGTTGAACCATTTTCACCGCCCACTCCCCTAAAATATGGGGTTCGTTCGAGACACGGAGGGGAATAGCCTTTTTATTTGGCGGGTACCTCCCCGCCAAATAAAAAAATCGTTTCTCTGTGCCCTCGGCGTCTCTGCGGTGAAGGCAAACAATTTTCTGCTCTGCTAACATATGAAACTTCCACCCAACAAAACCAAAATCGTCTGTACCATCGGACCGGCCTCCGATTCCCCGAAGATGATGGAACAAATGATACGGGCAGGCATGAACGTGGCCCGACTCAATTTTTCATATGGCGATTTTTCGAAACATAAAAAAATGATCGAGAATCTTCGTGCTGCAGCCCGTGCGGTCGGGAGGCGCGTGGCCATTATGGCTGATCTGCCCGGTCCGAAAATACGCATCGGGCAATTGGCTCAGGAGTCCATTGAGTTAAAATCCGGCGCTTTTTTCACCTTGACGACCCAAGACATCGTCGGTGACAGTGGCCGCGTCTCGGTCACCTTCGCCAGTTTGCCGAAGGCTGTTAAGCCAGGGGATACGCTCTTTCTCAATGACGGCCTGATTCAGCTGGAAGTTGTAAGGGCAGAAGGTAGCGATGTACAGTGCCGGGTATTGGTCGGCGGTGAACTGTGGTCTCATAAGGGCCTCAATTTACCAGGCATTCAACTCGGAATCAACGCATTCACCCATCGCGACAATGAATGCATGAAATTCGCTCTCGACCAAGGGGTGGATGCAGTCAGCCAATCCTTTGTGGAGACAGCAGAAGATATTACCGCTCTCCGTGGCGCCGCTTCCGACCTCGGCTACAACCCGTTTGTCATCGCCAAGATTGAGCGATCTGGAGCACTCCATCACATCGACGACATCCTGAAAGCGGCGGATGGCATGATGATTGCCCGCGGTGACCTGGGAGTAGAAATACCGATCGAGGAGATCGCCCTTGTTCAGAAACGTTTGATGCACCAAGCCAACCTGCTCGGCAAACCAGTGATCACAGCTACGGAGATGCTCGAGTCCATGACCCATAACCGGCGCCCCACCCGCGCCGAGGCGACGGATGTGGCGAACGCCATCCTTGACGGCACCGACTGCGTCATGCTCTCCGGTGAGTCAGCCATGGGAAAATATCCGTCGGAGGCCGTGACGATGCTGGCAAAGATTGCTGCTGCGATCGAACCGCACCGTCCCGGTTACCACGTCAGAGAGACATTGAAGGACTCCCGCCGTGGCGGTCCTGTCCGCCTCACGGATTTGATCGCCTTGAGCGTCGAGACCACCCTGGAGCACATCTCTCCCGCAGCCGTGATCGTTCCCACCCGAACCGGTGCCTCTGCAAGGAGCGTCACCCGGTTTAGACTCCCGGTGTGGATCGCAGCTATTAGCTCAGAGGAAACGACTTGCCAGCGCCTCCAATTCTCTTACGGCATCTACCCGGTTCATGAGCCAGAATATCCTGAAGACTGGCGGCTCTATGCCCGTAACTGGCTTCAATCACACGGGGTGAGCGGGAACCTCGTCGTTCTGACGGAAGGGCCATCTCCCAAGCATCCTGAGGCAAACCACCGCATGGAGATCATCGACCTGGACCGGCCGTAAGGTGATCTTGTTTTAAGACAAGGAGTAAATAATGATGAAAAAAATACCAAAATTTAGGACGAATGAAGAAGCTGCAAGATTCTGGGAAAGCCACAGTTTTCAAGACTATTACAGAGATACAAAGGAAGCTGGAATAAAATTCGTTAGAAAACGCAAGAAGACCATTGCAGTGAGGCTTGATCCAGGCGATATTGAATCGGTGGAAAAGATTGCCGAACGTAAGGGATTAAGCTATACGTCGCTCCTCAGGATGTGGATTAAAGAACATCTCGAAAAGGAACAAGGGCACATCGCCTGACCGCCCTCAAGGAAATTCACCTGTAAAAATACTTTCTTACGATTGCCTGCTGCTGGAGTTAGATCTTAAGGAAGATTCCTCAAAAAAAACAGATTCTTAAGCTTCAATTACAAAGTTGTCTCAGAACCTATGCTCCCTTGTCGCTGTTCACCATCATATCGGCCTTTGCTAAGCTGGAAAGAGACATAATAAGGGAGAGAACCATGCCGGGTCTGGAAAGAGCAAGAGTACAGGGGAAAAAAGCTCGGGAGGCCCCTGCAATCGGGAAAGGTTTACAGGAGGCCCGCTCTTATGGAGGTGACTAAACTGCATTCACAGGGCCAGAGCATCAGAGAAATAGCCAGGCAATTGGAGACCTCAAAATATTGGGTGGAATACCGATCAACGAGATCCACAGAAACCCCGGCAAACCCAGGGGGGGTCTTTGTAGGAGGGGTTTTTTTTCAAAAAATGTTTCGTTTGTCCGAATCGGGCGTTTTCCGAACCAACGAGTTGGCCACCAATGCTCAAATATTTCCTAGCTCCATGGTGAGTGACTGCGGAGTGAGAAAAAACGTTGAGAAAAGCAAATTGCGATGGACCATTGTATAAGGCGAAAGAACGGTAAGGTTGTATCTTTGGCCATCCGCTTGCTATTCCATCCTCTTAGTCATAAACTCACATACATAGCTTTTTGGCTAAGGCTCAATTAATTCCCATTTCTTTCTCTTTAACGGCATTCACCGGATGGTAACAGAGCTAATCTCTGAAATTGTCTTCCTGTTAATTCCACCCCATGCAGTTATTCTAAAATAACCCGTTGCGGTTCCGATCAGTTTCCTAACAGATGTCCATTGCGACGACGTCAGAGTAAGAGTAATTACAGCGTAAATATTGGGATCTTTTGTTGTAAAGGTAAATGCTTTTATCTTTGGACGAAATGGGTAGTGATCATCTCAAAATTCCTTAAGTTAAGCCTTAATTTCAGTGGGAGACTATCAACTGATCTTTTCAATAAATGCTTTTGCAGATTTAAAGGCATCCTTAACCATATCCACAAGATAAAGATTGCCTCTGTAATAGCCAGCGATATGCAATGCTTCATAAAGAGCTTCGAACTCCCTTAACAATTTCCCATTTCGAATTGCCAAATGCTTTTGGAGAGCCCTTCTATAAGCATCTATTGACCTTGGAAGCTCCTTCTTGGTCACTCCCCTTCGGAGTAGATATTCATCTATGGCTATAAGGACAGCAAGATAAGCTCCCCCACATGCTTCTCTCACTGGTTTAACGTCGGCGTAAATGCCATCTTCTACTGGCGCAGATTTCAGAATTTGGCTTGCGTTATTTAGATACCTCAACGGTTCTTTCACACAATACCCCTGGTTTACCTAAAATCAATGTTATTCTAAGGTTTGAACCTTGTCAAGCTTCAAGGAAATTTTGTAACAGTTTAGTTCTCGTTTGAGAATTTGGTGTCACCCATTAATAGGCACATATCAAGAGAAAAAGAAGCATTTTCTCCTTTTGGGAATAAGTTTTCCCTTTATTTGAAATGAGAGAAAACGGTGTAACTTGCTGTAGAATCAGAAAAAATCTGCGGGATGATAGGTTTTTTGGTCTGCTCGGTCTGTCTGATTTATCTCGATATAGGGATTACGGCGAAATCCGATTCGCTGACATTCAGGGCTGATAATGTAGATTTTGGGGGGATTTGCCAAGATTGAGAACCTTAAATTAGACACATTGTGGTCTTTCACAAAAAACCACCCGTCGTCTTTGGAACCGTATAATTCCCTCCATCAAAAGTAATTTCAATCATTTCGGGGTTGGTTGTTTTTGGCTCGATGTAGACAGGTTGCTCCTTTTCTCTCAATTCTTTTTCTTCCTCGCGGCCTTCTGTTTGAATTGAAACATGTCCGAACGGTATTATGCTAAATTTAATAGTGATTCTTGCCCCTGTTTCCTTCATGACATGCCCTCCTATTTATATTCCTCCCATCTGCCACCATAAACCCTTATATCTATGCCAACCTCTGGAGACTGCCTCACAATTTCCTTCTGGATAAGCTGCTGGACATTCTGAGCAATCTGGTTGATCATCTGCTGTAGAATCTGTTGGACTTGCTGAGGAATCTCTTCGGGTTTAATGTTCGGCGGCAGGTTTAGCCCCAGGTTAACATTGATCTGTGGGTTAGAGGGAACTTGCCTCCTCCTCTTCAAATCGATCGTTGTGGTAAAAACATGGGTTTTATTCTCACTCTCTATGATAGCAATAGGAATTTTGTCAAAATGCTCCTCTTCCTTTCCAGTCAATGCGACTAATGGATCTAATGGCTCGGTTAACTTCAGAAACTCCTCGTACTTAAGAAAGAGGCTCCACAAAACGTTTTCTAATGTTTCATCCGGGATTTCAATTGGTAGACCAATTTCTTGTGCTTCTTTCCTTCCTATCGCATGGCCGTGGGAATAGATTTTTTCGGTCAGGGTCTCTATGATTGAATTGATCTTTGCTTCGTCAAGTTTCTCCTTCCGGGAGGTGAGTAATTTCCTGGCCACTAGCCTGATATGCGAATTCTGTCGATTGACACTTCCGAGAGTAAGAGGCGTTAGATTGTTGGCGAGTATAGAAACCACTTGGGCTAATGCCGATTGATCGTTTATATTCGCTCTTTCCTTCATGAACGAAATGTAGGAATTTACATCTTCGACGCTAATGGATTGTGGGGCTCCAGCAATCTCACCGATCGCCCCTTTTTCAAGCGTGGGGTCAATAGGTCCCAGCTCCGCCTTCCTTCCCGCGATTATTTTATCCGCCCCCAAAGATAACAGCGTGGCAGCGCTATGGGCTTTGTAAGGAACCAAAATTGAGAATTCTTCACAAAATTCTCTGAACATCGAGACTATCCGCCACGGAACACTTACATCCCCTCCTCTGCTGTATAGAACCAAATCTATCCTTCCACCCTTACCGACAGAAAGTAAATGTTCATAGAGAGGCCTTACTGCATCTTCGGCTATTCTTGAACCAGTGGGCTGCCTGTCTCCCGTGATATAGGTTATCACCTTTGAATTTCTCAGGCCCTGAATCTGTTTAATCAGTTCTTTTTCCATAAGCGTTCGGGTCCCTTACTCCATCCAATACAATTTAGTACCTCGCAAATGCCATGCCAACGTCCTGTGAACGATTTTAGATTTTTAACCTATTGGACTCAAATAAGAATTCTGTGCTTCGCCGAAGGAATTCCTGATTCAGTGTTAAAATTTCGCCAGATTTCCGACATTTTTAGAGGATATCTTTCCCCACTTGTGGGAATAAGGTCTAATTTCGTTGGTATCTCCCCATCTCCAGTAAGCCTCTATCCCAGGTATGGAAAGACTGGTGAAATAAGCTTAACAAATTTGAGATAGCGGGGTCAATAAGAATTTTATGAAATTATATGGATAGCTTTATGATGGATTCGCTCAGTTCAAGTTCGTACGCGCAGTGTTCTGAATTCAAGTCGCTACACCGGAGTCGATTCTTCGGCTTCTGGGAAAGGGCATGATACGTCTCTCATCTAAATCTCTCCCGCTACCTATCAATCATGTTTCGATTTATTCAGTTTACTATGGCAACCTTATATTTCTGTCAATCGTCTCTTTACAATTTCTTCTTGACTTGTAAGAAAAACTTCATTAGATTGTAAAAGTGAATCACATTATTCAAGATGAATCTCTCGATGAGAAGACAGAACAAAGATCTTTTCAAGACCATTCAATCCCATTCCGCTCATTTCTCTAAGGGCCACCGCAAAGTGGCTGAATACATCCTCCATCATTATCAACGAGCGGTCTTTATGACGACCTCACAACTGGCACGGACTCTGAATTTAAGCGAGCCCACGGTCGTCCGCTTTGCCCAATCTCTGGGTTACAGTGGCTATGCAGGGTTCCTAAAGGATCTGGAGAAGATTGTCCATGGCGAACTAACGGCAACGGATCGGTTCGAGGTCTCGGTCCATACCGACCGGAAGAGACTGCTGGGACCTCAAGAGGTGATTTCGAAAGAGATTGAAAACCTAAGAAATCTCTGGGAATCGTTTCCCACCGATAACTTTGTCAAGACGGTGAAAGAGATTCGAATCTCCCAGCAGGTCTACATTATTGGATTAAGGGGATCGGCTCATCTGGCTCAGTATTTTGGCTACTTTCTGAGAAAGGTAAAGAGGCCCGTCCGGACGCTGACCGCAGGAGCGGCCACCGATTTTGATGAGCTAATGGATATCGACTCCCAGGCCCTGGTCATCTCCATTGCCTTTCCCAGGTATCCCAGGATGACCGTGGATCTGACACGATACGCGAAGCAGAGGGGTGCAAAGATCGTTGCCATTACAGACAACCTTCTCTCTCCTATTGCAAGGTTGTCCGACATCTCCCTTCTTGCTCCGGTCGGTTTGATTACTATCTTCGACTCCTACTCTGCTCCCCTCTGCCTCATCAATGCTCTGATCACCGAGGTCGGCAGAAGAAACACCGGTCGAACGAGACAATTATTAGACCAGTTTGAGCAACTGGCAAAGGAACACTCCATCTTCCATTCGGAATGAGGTCTTAATGGTTTCAGATGTGAACCGCCTGAAGGAAACAATCGACACGGAAAGAATCAAACACCGGATCGAAGAGTTTTCAGAGATTGGCAAGGATCCCATACGAGGGATGACTCGACCGGGCCTCAGCGAAGAGGAGACGGTCGCCAAAAGAAAAGCCATTTCTTTGATGAGAGAGAGTGGTCTCCACGTGTCCGTCGATCCCTTTGGAAACGTCATCGGCAGGAGAGAGGGCAGTGACCCTCGCGCTCTCCCCATCATGACAGGGTCCCATCTCGATACGGTTCAGAATGGCGGAAGGTTTGATGGGACGGTTGGGGTCGTGGCCGCATTGGAGGTCATTCACGCTTTGAATACCTTGAAGATGATCACCCGTCATCCGATTGAGGTCATCGTATTCACCTCCGAGGAGCCCAATCGCTTCGGCATCTCTGCATTCGGAAGCAAGGGCCTTTCGGCGAAATGGAATTTTGGAGAGCTTTCCAAGTTGAAAGACGAAAGAGGAACGCCCTTCCCCGAGGTTCTTCGCTCAGCGGGGATAGACTGGGAATCTCTCTTAAAAATCCACAAGCCTTCTCGTCTTCATGCATTTATCGAAATCCATGTTGAACAGGGTCAGCGGCTCTATCAAAAGGGAATTCCGATCGGGGTGGTGCTGGGGGTCACGGGGATCTATCGACAACAGGTGACCGTAAGAGGCGAATCAAACCATTCTGGAACAACGCCCATGACGCTCCGGAAGGATGCCCTTGCGACGGCATCGGAAATCATCCTAACTGCGGAAAGGTGCGCTCAAACGGAGGGAGACGAAGATGCGACAGCAACCGTAGGCCGCATTCAGGTCAGGCCCAATCAAGTGAACATCATTCCGGGTGAGGTTCTCCTTACAGTGGAATTCCGTTCCTTTCTGCCGGAAAGGCTCTGCAAGATGAAAGAGCGTTTTGCAGAAAACCTTTCAGAGATCAGAGAAAGGCGTGAAACGGAGATCCTCGTAGAAGAGATCCTTGATCAACCCCCCTTGACATTTTCTGAAAAGGTAATCCATTCTATTCTTAAGGGGATCGATGCCCTGGCCTTTCCATCACTGAATCTCTTTAGCATGGCAGGCCACGATGCGAACCATCTCGCCTCTATCACGGATGCCGGGATGATCTTCGTTCCGAGTAAAGAGGGATTTAGCCATTGTCCCCAAGAGTGGACGGATGCTGAAGACGTGGCGAAAGGATGCATGGTACTCCTCCATTCCATCCTTTACATTGACGGAGAGAACCAATGAAAACAAGATCGAATCAACCAGAAACCTTGAAGAAGTTAGAACAAGAAGGAGTTCAATTTATCAGCCTTCAATTCACTGACACAATAGGAGGCATCCGGAGCGTTGTCATCCCGAGGAGGGATTTCGGAGATACCCTCGAACGAGGCTGTACCTTTGATGGATCTTCAGCAGGCTTTGTCGGAGTCCACCAAAGTGACTTGACCCTTCTCCCTGATAGGGATACCCTGTGCATTTTACCCTGGGGAACAAAGGAGAATAAGACCGCTCGGGTCATCTGTGATATCTACCGTGAAGATGGGAAGACCCCTTTTGAAGGAGATCCCAGATCCGTCCTCCGACGAGTGATCAAGAAAATGAAGGAACAGTTGGGAGACGGTGCAGAGCTTCTCCTCGCCCCTGAAATGGAGTTTTATCTCCTTGTGAAAAGGGAAGACGGAAGCCTCGTCACCCATGATCAGGCAAGCTATTTCTTCATACCTCCCTATGACAGGGGAGCAGAAATCCGGAAGGAACTGAGCCGGGCCCTTGATGCGATGGGGATCGTCTGCGAAAAGAACCACCATGAAGTTCCCAAAGGGAAGCATGAGATAAACTTCAGGCACGGTGACGCCCTCTCCATTGCCGATGCCACGATCACCTATAAGCAGGTAGTGAAATACATATCCAACGAGAAGGGATTGGTCGCTTCCTTCATGCCCAAACCCTTCTTCGGAACCTATGGAACAGGGATGCACGTCCATATCAACCTTTTTGATAGGAAGAAGGCAAGGAACCTCTTTTCTAAGGACGGAACGGTGGAGCTTTCGCCTATCGGGCTCTCCTTTATTGCAGGGCTCCTCGACCACGCGAGAGGTCTCTCGGGAATTACAAACCCCTCTGTCAATTCCTATAAGCGTCTTGTCCCGGGCTGGGAGGCCCCTGTCTATATTGCCTGGGCCAAATATAATCGATCGAGCCTTTTGAGGATCCCCGCTTCTTCACCAAAGGGCCTCCGCGTCGAATCCCGTTCACCCGATGCCTCCTGTAATCCCTATCTGGCCTATGCGGTCATCCTTGCCGCGGGACTCGACGGTATTAAGAGAAAGCTCGTCCCCCCCCCACCCGTTGAAAAAGACATTTACCATATGTCCCCAGAGGAGAGGAAGGACCAAGGCATCGGATCTCTTCCCGGGACTTTAAAGGAGGCTCTTGACGAAGCAGAAAAGGATCCTATCATTGAAGCGACCCTTGGGTCCCGTCTCTTTGAAAAATTTCTTTCCCTCAAGAGGAAAGAATGGGAAACCTATTCCACCCACGTCCATCCGTGGGAGATTGAAACCTATGTCAATGTGTGAGGAAAAGATGTCGAAGGAAACCTGCATTGCGAGGATCGAAGCGTTTCTCGTCTCTGTCCCGTTAAAAAAGACCTGGGAAATTTCCCTCTATCGGGCGGAAACGAGAAACCATGCTGTGGTCGAAGTGGAAACGGATTCCGGAGTAGTCGGATATGGTGAGGTCTCTCCGGCGCCAGCCTTCATGGGAGAAGATGGAAGGTTGATCGTCGACCTCATCAACGAACTCCTCGCCCCTCCGCTCATCGGATCGGATCCATTCGATCTCGAAGCTTTACACCAGAAGATGGACCGGACCGTCTATGGAAATGGAGCGGCAAAAGCGGCCATCGATATCGCTTGCCACGACCTCCTCGGAAAAATCTTGAATTTCCCTGTCTTTCAAATACTCGGTGGAAGGGTGCGAGCGGAGGTTCCTCTGAGCTGGGTCGTGGGCATGCAGGCTCCAGAGAAGGCGATTGAGGAGGCTCAACATTACCTGAACAGAGGAATCAGGACCATCAAGGTAAAAATCGGTGGCGATCCGGAGAAGGATATCCAAAAAATTCGTCTCATGCGAGAACGACTGGGAGATCAATTCAGACTCCGGGTGGACGCGAATCAAGGATACCGCTCGGATCAAGCCATCAAAATTCTTCGCCGGATGGAGCCCTTCGATCTCGAATCGATCGAACAGCCCGTTCCAGCCTATGATATCGATGGGATGGCGCAGATCGCTGAGGCCCTGGATACACCTATCATGGCCGATGAATCCGTGTTTAGCCTCCACGACGCCTTTCGGGTCATTTCGCGCCGGGCGGCTGATGTGATCAATATCAAAGTTGGAAAGGTCGGAGGACTTCTTCCCGCAAAAAAGATTGCAGCCTTGGCTGAATCGGCCAACCTCCCCTGCACCATTGGAAGCAATTTAGAGCTGGGAATAGGAACGAGTGCCAGCCTCCATTTCGGGCTCTCCACTCCAAATATCCTCTATCCGTGCGACCTTGCCATCGGTCCCTTTCTTCATCAAGAGGAAATCATCGACCCCGTTTTTGAATTGACTGAAGGGAGGATCGAACCGATGAGAGGCCCGGGATTGGGCGTCTCGTTGAGGAAGGGTTTAAAAAAGTAGATCCCTATGTCAAAAGGTTTAGCGAACCAGAACAGAGTGCTTCTCGGTTTGGTCGTCTTGGGACTTCTCTTCTTCCTTTCCGGCCCCAGGCTTCCCATCCAGCTCTCCTTCACCTTCTATTTGATGCTTTGGATCACCATGGCCATCTCTTTCAATATCATTTATGGATATACGGGCTATCTTCCTTTCGGCTACGTCGCTTTCTACGGCGTTGGATCCTACCTCACCGCTGTCCTGTGGAGCCGTCTCGGCATCCCTATCATTCTATCCATCTTCATGGGCGGAGGGGGTGGAATCCTCCTCTCACTGATCTTCGCTGGCACCCTTCGGCTCCGAGGGATCTATTTTGCTATTGTCAACTTCTCCTGCGCCATGGCTTTACGAATTCTCATTGCCAACCTTCCTGACGAGATCGCGGGAGGAAGTTTCGGCATTCACCTCTCTGCCATCTACAACCCCATGATCAGTTATTATGTAATGTTGGGGGTGATGGTCCTTTCCATCGTCGCCTTGTGGAGGGTCTCCATCTCCCGATTAGGCATTGCTTTGAGATGTATCCGTGATGATGCCCAGGCGGCTGAGGTCATGGGCATCGACATCGCTAAGACAAGGCTCAAGGCCTGGGTTCTGTCTGCCTTCTTTCCTTCCCTCGCCGGAGGAATCGATGCATGGTTTTCAGGAATCATTGACCCCGCCTCCTCCTTCAATCTTTTGATCACGACGAAGTCGATCGTATATGCGATGTTTGGCGGGTTAGGAACCATTACAGGACCCGTTGTCGGAGCCATCGGCCTCTATACATTGGACTACATTATTTGGGGAAGATATCCTCTGCTCAACCTCCTGATCCTTGGAGTCATGATCAGTCTTCTCGTCCTTTTCTTTCCGAGAGGAATCATCGGCACCTTAACTCGCAGATATCCCTCCCTCAGGAGGGTGATCCTATGATGATGGGAAATCTCCTTTTCCAAGCCATTCTTTCAGGAATCCTCCTCGGAATGATCTACGGTCTGATTGGCGCGGGCTTAAACATCATCTACGGTGTCATGCGGGTCGTTAATTTTGCCCATGGAGAATTTCTGATGATCGCAGCCTACATGGTTTACTGGTTTAGCGTTCTCTATAGAATCGATCCCCTGTCGAGTCTCCTTGTAATCATCCCCCTCTTTTTCCTCGCTGGAATGGTGATCTACCATCTTGTCGTCCCGCGCCTCTTGAAATCAGAAGATCCTGAGATGGCTTCTTTTTTGACCTTCTATGGGATCTCCCTGGTGATCACTGCCCTTGTGTTGATCGCATGGGGCGCCGACCCCCGAGGGCTCAGATTTCCCTACGGGACCCCCTCGTTGCGGATGGGTCCATTCTATCTCAGCACCGGCAGAGTTATTCATTTTGTTTTTTCCTCCATCACGGCATTGGCCCTTGCACTCTTCCTCTACAGAACTCATCTCGGAAAGGCGATTCGGGCAATTATCCAGAATCGGGATGCGGTGAAGATTGTCGGTATCGACCCAAACAAAATTTCCTCCGTTGCCTTTGGAATTGGATTGATGCTCGTAGGAATGACAGGGGCATTGATCCCCCTTACCTTCCCCGGAATCACGCCTGGAATGGGAGCCTCTTATACTTTAATTGCCTTCGTGGTCATCGTCCTGGGGGGATTGGGAAATCCGATGGGCTCTGTTATCGGCGGCCTGATCTTCGGTTTGACAGAAAATATCAGCACCTTATTTCTCCCCCTTGCTCTGAGCCCTGTCATCTCCTTTTTGATTCTCATCCTCATTATCATGGTCAGACCGCAGGGATTCCTGGCAGGGACAAGTACGGGGACTTGAGATGATCCTAACCGTCTCAAACCTGACAAAACGTTTCGGAGGCGTCGTGGCCGTAGATCATCTCTCCTTTGAAGTGAAAGAGAAGGAAATTCTTGGAATCATTGGTCCGAATGGATCCGGAAAGACCACGACCTTGAACTGCATCAACGGGGTCTACCGGTCGGATGAAGGCGTGATCTCATTCGAAAAAAGATCTCTTCAGGGTCTGCTCCCTCATGAAATCGCCCATTTGGGAATCGGGAGGACATTCCAGGTCCCGAAGATATTCAAAAAGATGACGGTGGTGGAAAACCTTCTCGCCCCTGTCCTCGATTCGAGGGAATCCGATGCGGCGTTGCGTCAAAAGGCCCTCCAATTGCTCGAGGAGGTCGATCTTGCACTGTTGAAGGATAACTTAGGGGAAGAGCTATCCGGGGGACAGCAGAAGATCTTGGAATTGACACGGATCCTGATGTTTGATCCGAAAATGATTCTCCTCGATGAACCCTTTGCTGGCATCCATCCCCTCTTGAGAACAAAGTTTCACGAGATGATCCTCTCCCTTCACCGAAAGGGGACCACCTTCATCTTGGTCAGTCACGATCTTCCTTCTCTCTACCTCCTTTCTTCGAGAATCATTGTCCTCGATAACGGGAGGAAGATTGCGCAAGGATCGGCAAAAGAGATCCAGCGGGACGATGCGGTCATCGAGGCTTATCTGGGAGCATGACATGGTGATCCTTGAAGCCAAAGAGATCGAAGTGAGCTACTACGGGGATATCAGCATCCTTCAGGGCGTCAGCCTGTTTGCCGAGGCTTCGAAGATCACGGCGATCATCGGCCCAAATGGTGCAGGGAAGTCGACTCTTCTTAAAACGCTATGCGGGTTCCTCAAGCCCAAGAAAGGCCATGTCTCTTTCTGTGGCCAGGAGATTACAGGATTTCAACCGTATACGTTAATGGCCATGGGACTCGCTTACATTCCCCAGTACAATAGCCTTTTCCCAGACCTCACCGTCAAGGAAAACCTGGAGTTGGGGGCATGGACGTTCCGAAAGGATAAAAAACGAATCCGGGGTGGGATCGAAAGGGTTTTTCAGAGATATCCATTTCTGCGAGAGAAGGCTTCCGTTAAGACAATAAAACTGAGCGGAGGCCAACAACGCATTCTTGAGTTGGGAAGAACACTCATGGGAGTCCCGAAGGCCCTCCTGTTGGATGAGATCACCGCGATGATCGCCCCGAAGATTGCGAAAGAGATTTACCAGGATATTGAGAATCTTTCAAAAGGCGGGATCACAGTGGTCATGGTTGATCAGAATGTCCGTCAGGTCATTGAGATATCCGACTACATTTTCATCCTGGAACTGGGCAAAAATAAGGTGAGCGGAACGAAAGAAGAATTCAGTGACCGGCTGAAAGATGTCATTCAGGATTGGCTCGTATACGACAATGCATAGAAGAAAGGAGGTGAAGGTACGCCTGAACTGTTTTGTCGGATTTGGATTTGATCCATAACGGATATTGAAGAAAGGGGGTAAGGATTATGGTTCAAAAAAAGGTCTTTTTCTGGGCAATCGCCCTTTTCGGCTTGATCGTTGTCCTCCCGCCCGTGGATTCCTATTCCAAGGATAATATCGTGGTGGGAACGACCATCTCGACAACAGGAAGCTTTACCTTCGCTTCCTCTCAAGGGTTTAAGGGTCTCCAGGTCTGGGTGGATGACGTAAACAAAAGGGGTGGAATCTTTGTCAAGGAGTTGAACAAAAAGCTTCCCGTTAAACTCGTCTATTACGACGATCGAAGTGACAAGGAGACGGTCGTCAAACTTTATGAGAAATTGGTGACCGAGGACAAGGTCGATATCTGCTTTGCTCCCTTTGGCTCCACCCTTACCGGAGCGGCTGCTGCCATCACGGAGAAGCATGGCAACATGCTGATCATCTGGTCTGCTGCGGCGGATGCCATCTATGAACAGGGTTACAAGTATATTGTCTCCGCAACCGAAGTTCCAAACTCTCTCATGCCTAAACCAGAGGTCGAACACATGGCCTCCTTGGGCGTGAAAAAGATGGCGGTCATCTATTCGGACGAACCCTTCACAGCCGGTATGGCCAGGTTTGCGAAGAGCATTGGCGAGAAGTTGGGGATGACCGTCCCCATTTTTGAAAAGTATTCGCCTGGGACGAAGGACTTTACGATCCTTCTTCAGAAGGTTCAGGCGACGACACCGGATGGATTCTATGCCTCCGCGTATATGGACGACCTCAAAAACATACTTCGCCAGATGAGAGAATTGAATATCATGTTCAACTATGTCTACATGGTCTATTCTGGAATGCCGCAGTGGCTCGATTTGGGCGATGAAGGCCTTTACATTTTTGGCCACACCCTCTTCCACGATGACCTGAAATGGAAGGTGAATGCGGGTATGGATCTGACACAATTTACAGCCCGTTTCAAAACCCTTTTCCCCAAATCAGAATATCCGGCCGATTTTCAGACCTCTCTGGCCTATGGAGCCGGGGTGATCTTAGAGGAAATGATCAAGAAGGCCGGTACGGTCAACGCCAAAGACCTGAAGCAGGCGGCAATTGATTTTTCTGGAAAGTTGACGGTCATGACCGGGCCTTATGAAATTGATTCAACCGGGAAGCAACTCCAGATGCCCTTCACAGTGACACAGGTGCAAAAAGATAAAAGCAGTGGAAAACTGAAATTCGTTCTCCTGTGGCCTAAAGCAGTTGCAACAGGCGATGGGGTCTATCCCATTCCACCATGGGATAAGAGAAAATAAGGAAATGCGGACAGACTGGCCAAAAGAGCTGGTCTATCCGCTCCTCCATTCATCCGACATCTTTCTGGAAAAGGGAGAAAAGAAATAACCTCATTCCTCGAAAAAGGGGAGAGGGGAAGTTATGGATTCTCATCAATCCAACAAGACAAAACTCATTAGGTCTGTCTTGGCATTCCTTTTCAATTTATCGAAAGATTCAACATACCAGCGGGTGGAGAACCAAAACTCTTATCCGAAGAAAACTGAATTTCGTAACCCTTCAACCCCTCCCGTATCGTCCAAGAAAAAGTGGGAAGAGAATATAGGGAGCAAACGTCAAAGACCGCTTCACTCGAAGGTGATTGAAGGCTGATTGGAGCCGTGATATTAACCCCTAACCCTGGAGACTTAGTTCACAGAATAATCGTCAAGCTTTATAGATGGAAACTC
>Ga0187771_10000744_pt1 | contig 20497 bp, 16 predicted proteins | sample 0116_SJ02_MP15_1_FD_133139 | JGI IMG/M metagenome (GOLD analysis project Ga0187771, IMG submission 133139) | Tropical peat soil microbial communities from peatlands in Department of Meta, Colombia - 0116_SJ02_MP15_10_MG | ecosystem: Environmental > Terrestrial > Soil > Wetlands > Peat | place...
CAATCGAAAATCGCCAATCGAAAATCGAAAATTAGTACTTCCTTTCCACCGGCTTCCAAGCGGTGATGGTCACGGGCTTGTAATCGAGCCGCGGCTTATCACCCGTCCAATACACCATCGAATGCCCAAGGAACCTCTCGTCGTCGCGCTTGGCGAAATCCGTGCGTGCGTGCCCGCCGCGCGACTCCTGGCGGGCCAGGGCGGCAAGGAGCAGCACTTCCGCCAGCTCCAGCATGTTCTCGGTTTCGAGCGCCTGAATGAGGTTGGAGTTGTATATCCGGCTGCGGTCCTGAATCCCGATGTTGCGGAAGCGTTGCCGCAAAACCGCGATTTTCGCCAAGCCCTCCTTCATCGACTCACCGTCGCGATATACGCCCGCGTGCTTGTCCATCAGGGTGCGCAGCTCGTGGCGGAGGTGGGCGGGATTCTCCGTGCCGCGCTGCTTGATCAGCCCGCTGAAAATGCGCTTTTCCTCCTCGCACGCCTTGGTTTCAGGCAAGTCGCTCAGCTTCTGCTCCCGCGACAGATACTTGGCGATTTCGCCCCCGGTGATTCCGCCCCACACCAGGCACTCGGCCGTCGAGTTGCACCCCAGCCGGTTCGCGCCGTGCATGGAATGGCAGGCCACCTCCCCGGCGGCCCAGATGTTTTCAACTTTCGTCCGCCCGTCGATGTCGGCTTCAATTCCGCCCATGGAGTAGTGCGCCACGGGCCGGATGGGAATCGCCGTGGTGATGGGGTCGATGCCCAGGAACTTGATGCACACCTCGCGGATCAAGGGCAGGCGCTTGTTGATCTTCTCCGCGCCCAAGTGGGTAAGGTCGAGCTCGATGTAGTCGAGTCCGTCAGGGCCGGGGAAGCCGCGCCCCTCCAGGATCTCCGTCATCTCCGCGCGGGAAACGATGTCGCGCGGCGCCAGCTCCATCATCTTGGGCGCGTACTTCTCCATAAAGCGCTCGCCTCGGTTGTTGCGCAGGTAGCCGCCTTCCCCGCGGCAGCCTTCCGTCATCAGAATGCCAGAGGGCACCAGCCCGGTGGGATGAAACTGCAGGAACTCGGGGTCCTCCAGGGGCAGGCCGGCGCGATAGGCGATGGCTTGGCCGTCGCCCGTGACTGTTTGAGAGTAGGTGGTGAATCCGTAAAGATTCCCCAACCCGCCCGACGCGATCAGCAGCGCCTTGGCCCGCAAAGCGCAGAATTCGCCGGTGGGGGCGTCGATAGCCGTCAGCGCGGAGAACCGCCCGCCATCGAGGATCAGCGAAGTGGCGAAGCACTCGTCGTAGCGGCGGAAATTGTTGTACTTGAGGAGCGTGTCGTAGAGCGCCTGCATCTCGAAGAAGCCGGTCTTGTCCGCGGCCATGCAAGCGCGCGGGAAGGAATGCCCTCCGAAGGCACGCTGCATGATGCGGCCATCCTCGCGGCGCGACCAAGGGCATCCCCAATGCTCCAACAGGCGGATTTCGTCCGGCGAAGTGCGCACGAACCGCTCCACCACGTCCTGGTCGGCCAGGAAATCCGCGCCCTTCACGGTGTCCCAGGCGTGCAGCTCCAGGCTGTCGCCTTCCTCGGGACGCATTACCGCCCCCGTCCCGCCCTCTGCGCAAACGGAATGCGAACGCATGACCTGCACCTTCGACACAATGCCAATGTCTGCCTGGCCTTGCGTTCGCCGGGAAATCTCCACGGCGGCCCGCAGCCCGGCTAGCCCGGTGCCGAAAATCAGTACGTCGTGAGTTATTTGCTGCATGCTTTGGTCAGTGGCCAGTGGTCAGTTGCCAGTTGTGGCGGCGGTCTATGACCGCCGTCGCAAAGCTTCCTCCAAGCGGCAACAGTTCCCAGCAGCCAGTCTCCATTTTTGGATTTTCTGCACGCCGTAAGGCGCACGCGGCGATTCAATGAGCAGTGGACAGCCATCAGTTCCAATGCGCGGCAACGCCCGACAAGGACAGGGCGGGACGTAACGTGAGCAATTCTTGTTCCGGCCACAGGAAAAGATTCACCACCAAGACACAAAGTCGCTACAGGCCCCTTGCATACTCGTTTCTTGGTGGTTCATTGGCTCCTTCACGAAGCCTTGGACAGGTTTGCGTGCTGACAAAAAGGCAGTACCGAGCGGTGAGTGAGAGGCGGCAAGCTCCTATCGTTGGACAGTTGGTGACATTGTGTCGCGCAGTCTTGCGGGTGGGTGCCTAGCTGCGTAATGGCGACGTTCCTCATCCTGCTGCGGCCAGTGGGGGCGCCCCGATAGCCACGGGCGCCCCCACCTCGTATGGGTGCCCCGAATGTTCGGGGCCCCCCTCCAGCTCAGCGCATGGTGGTGCGCGAGCGACCCCCTTGAAGAACAGTCGACAGTCAAAGGTCAAAAGTCGAAGCTTGGTAGGGCGGAGTCGTTCTGTAACTCCGCGGCTTTTGCGTCCAGGCGAGCACCCAGCCGCTTCGCTAACAATTCCGTCAGTTGGCTCGCAGGCGTCCGCAATCCGGCAACGCCACGCGGCAAGGATGGAGACCTATCCCTCGCAGTCCCGCATCCTGGCGGGGCGGGGAACCGGCAACTGGCAACGAAGGTTGGCTGTCCGAAATCGCAATTCCGGATTCCGGAGCCGGAACAATCGAATCGAAAACTGAAAATCGAAAATGGAGGCCTCGTGCCGTTCCAACCCGTTGCTCAGGACCAGGAGGCCAGTTGCTCGCCCCGAGGGGGAGACGGCAACCGAGAGGCTGGCCGGAGTGAGTTGGAACGGCACCAGGCCCCCGGACTCAATCCGGCTTCCCAGTCCCGGATCGGAGGCCCCAACCTGCGGGCGATCCGAAAATGACCGACCACTCCCGCTGCGCAGGCACGACTTGCCGGGGCAATGAAATTGACCTTGCGGCGACACACGGACTCTGGGATAGAGTGTCGCCCGAAAGCTGTCTGGCAATTCGCGAGCCAAACGGCGCAAAACCGCTGCGCAGGCGCTTTTTCACTGCCGAGGGGTGACCCGTAGACGCGCGGTGACTGCTAACAAAAGTTGACATTCTTAATGGCTCTAGCAAGTGTAAGTACATGTATGGATTAAACTCGCTCGATTCATGTCGGAGGCGGATCGCGCCAGCTGGCTTGGCAGTGTTCAAACCGCCCCGGTAAGAAGTTAACGCTCTAGTTAAGTGTCCATTTTGGCCCAATTCAACGCCGACCCGTCTGGAACTACAAGTTTTTTCACATTTTTCCTAGTTCCTTACCATTGGGCATGCGTCAAGGTGCTCGCCGGATTTGCCGTCGAGATAACAAAAGATAACAGGCGCCAAGCCGCGCTGCGCGACACCAGGCTGCGCCTTTTTCGGCCGAAACGCTTTGTGTCGGCGCAGGTTACCGCTTCCAGGGCTTGGAAGTGAACGAATGGCTGTATACTCGCGTATCCGGTGGTCTCCGGCGCCTCTGCGGTGAGCCAAAAAATGTCCAAGCGCTACTTTACGTACAAAACGCTCGACGACCTGCGACGTGACGCGGCGGCCCTGAGCATCGATCTGCCACTCGTGGAGAGCAAAGAGGAGATTCGCCAGATTCTGGCCCAGCCGGTGAGAATTGACGACCGCTGGCGTCTTGGGAATTCACTGGCCATCCACCCCATGGAGGGTTGTGACAGCGAGCCGGATGGCCGCCCGGGCGAGTTGACGTTCCGTCGTTACCGGCGTTTCGGCGCGAGCGGCGCCAAGCTGATCTGGTTTGAGGCCTGCGCCGTGGTCGAGGACGGCCGCGCCAACCCGCGCCAGCTCTGGATCCACCCCGGCTCGGCGGCGGGGCTGGCCCGGTTGTTGCGGGAGTGCCGCCAGGCGCACGCGCGCGAGTTCGGGGCGAGCGAGGGCGCGCTTGCCGTCCTGCAGTTGACCCATTCCGGCCGCTACAGCTACGCCCATCCGCGCGTGGCGTATCGGCATCCCGTCCTCGACGCCTATCCTTACGCCAACCTCGCCAGCCTGCCGCCGCGCGCCCAGCCTTTCGAGGTGGCGGACGACGACTATCTGGCTAGGCTAGAGGAGAGCTTCGTGGAGGCGGCGGTGCAGGCGCGGGGGATCGGGTTTGACGGCATCGACCTGAAAATGACGCACGGTTATCTGGTTTCGGAGCTGCTGAGCGCGCGGGCGCGGCGGGGGCCTTACGGCGGCCCGCTGGAAGGCCGTGCGCGCTTTGCCTTGAACGTGCTGCGCAAGATTCGCGCGCGGTGCGGGGAGGGGTTCCTGCTGGCCGCGCGCCTGGGGGTTTATGACGGCGTTCCGTACGCGGTAAATCCCAACGGCTTCTCAGGAGCGAGCCGCGATTTCACGCTGCCTTATGCTTGCGGCTTCGGCGTGAACCCGCAGAATCCTTCTGAGCTCGACCTCGCGGAGCCGCTGGCGCTCATCGGCTGGCTTGCGCAGGCGGGGGTTCGCCTGCTAAACGTCTCCATGGGCAATCCCTACGTGAACCCGCATATCGGGCGGCCTTACGAGAAGGCCAACGAAGGGTCCTATGAGACGCCGGAGCATCCCTTGCGGGGCGTGGCGCGGCATCTGGCCGCCACAGCGGAAATCCAGCGGGCTCACCCGGGCTTGGCGGTGGTGGGGAGCGGGTATAGCTGGCTTCAGCATTTCCTGGTCCACGCCGCGGCGGGCAGCTTGAAGCTGGGGCGGGTGTCGGTGGTCGGGGTGGGGCGCGGCTCGCTTGCTTATCCCGAATGGGCGCGCGACGCGCTCACGAAAGGGGAACTCGACCCGCTCCGGACGTGCAAGACGCTTTCCTTTTGCACTTACCTGATGCGGCAGAAAAAGCACCCGCTGGGACAGTATCCCACCGGCTGCCCGCCCTTCGATAAGGAGGGCTACGGCGCCATCGTCAAAGAAGCCCGCGCAAAAAGCAGGGAACAGGCAGCAGGGGACAGGTGACAGGGGAGGCGATATGAATCTCAAGGATCGGGTGGCTGTCATTACGGGGGGCGGGGCGGGGATTGGCCGGGCCTGCGCGCTGGAATTCGCGCGGGCGGGCGCGCGGACGGTGATCGCGGATATCAACGCTGCGGGCGCGCGGGAGACCGTCCGCCAGATCGAAACGCTGGGCGGCCTCGCGTTGGCGGCTGAAACGGACGTCGCCGACCCGGCCTCGGTCCAGCGGCTCGTGCAGGCGACGCTGGAGACCTTTGGGCCAGCTCATATCCTTTTAAATGATGCAGCTATCCAGGTGAACAAGACCGTAGAAGATACGACCGTGGAGGAGTGGAATCGCGAAATCGCGGTGAATCTCGGCGGCATCTTTCTCTGCTCGAAATTCTTCCTGCCTCATCTGCGGCGGACGAAGGGGTGCATCATTAACATGTCGTCGGTGAATGGCTTCTTCGTGGAGCCCATGTGCGCGGGCTACTGCGCCACGAAGGGCGCCATTATTGCGCTGACGAAGGCCATGGCGATCGATCACGGCAAGGAAGGCATCCGGGTGAACTGCATCTGCCCGGGCTACATCGACGCCGGACTGGCTTGGGGATATTTCGAAGCGCAACCCGACCCCGCCGCCGCGCGCGTCGCCGCCGGAAAACTTCACGCGCTGTGGCGAATCGGCAGGCCCGAGGAAGTGGCTCGCGTGGCGGTGTTTCTGGCCAGCGACGAGGCGTCGTTCATGACCGGCTCGGCGGTGGTGGTAGACGGTGGATTCGGGTCAGGCCTTCCCCCGCAGCATTGAGCGCGGCCGCTTGACAGGCGGCGATGGCGCGGCCGGCTGCGCGGTGGGGGGCCGAGTGGTCACAGACCACGTGGTCCGCGACTACTTACCGGGCAGCTTTTGGCTGGGAATTTCGCGTTTGCGGCGGATCACAACACGCCATATTTCTTGTAAACGTCGGCGAGGTACGCCCCTTCCATCAGTTCTTTCCGGGTATGATTTTCGCCGGAGACTTTCTGCGTCGCCCGCCGCAACGTCTCATCGAGAACGGCCCTCGGGATCGCGACAATGCCATCGTAGTCGGCGAAAATCAGGTCGCCGGGCTGAACCAGGACGTCGCCGCATCGGACGGGCACGTTATAGTCGATCACCAGCCCCCTCCCTTTGGAGTCCACCGGCTTGATGCCGGCGGCGAAAACCGGGAAGCCAAGCTGCTGGATCTTCTTCACGTCGCGGACCAAACCGTCGATGACCGCTCCTCGCGCGCCCCGCGCCCGCGCGGCGGTGGAAAGCAATTCGCCCCAGGGCGCGTTGCGTTTTGATTCTTGCGTTGAAATCACCACAACTTCGCCGGGCAGAATGCTGTCCACCGCTTCGATCTCCGTTCCATAAGGGTCGGTAGGGATATAAGAAAGATCTACGCACATGATGGTCCGCGCCCATCCCGCGAAGGTGAACTCCGGAGAAAGCGGCCGCAGGTATTCGCGCATGGCCCGGTCGCGTTGGCCCAGCTCATCCAGCGAGTCCGCCATGACCGCGGTATAGAGCGTGCGCTCAATCTTTTCGAAAAGTTCCAGGTCGGATTTTGATGCGGGCTTGCCGGGAATCCGCGTGCCAGGGCCTGTGCTTTTAGTGTCGTTCATGTGACCGCGCTCCTTTGGGTTCGGTGATTTTTCGGCTCTCGACAATCTGCCCCTTGAATGCCGCGCGGCGGTCATCATATCGAGGGTGAAATGCCTCTGCAACACCTGAGGACTCGCGCAGGACGCCACTCCTCGACCTCCGAAACCCTCCTGAGCCGGATGGAAGCAGGAGTGCTATCATACGTACCCGTGGAAGGAGTGGCCTGCCCCAATTGGGGCGGATCCCTCATGAGTGATGGTTAGGGTGTGGCGCCGGGCTTTAGCCTGCCTGCGGTAGGCAGGCCCTAAAAGGCGGAGCCACTCGTCGAGCGCCGGAATTCAGGAGGACTTATGAATGAAAACCAGATTTCCAAGATGAGCCGTCGGAGGTTCTTAAGCGCGGTTCCCGCCGTCGCCTCGGTGCCGCTTCTGGGGCATGGCGTAGCCAGCGCGCTCCCGGCAGGGAACGGCGGTGCCAGTGCCGCCTCCGCGGGGAATCGTGTGGGAGCAGCGGCTCTGGCGATAAACGGCGGAAAGCCCGTGCGCGCAACTCCCTTGGATACCGCCTGCCCGGGAACGCAGTTCTACGATGACATGGAAGAGACGGGGGCGGCGCATGCGGTAGAGACTCACAGCCTGTTTCGGTGGTACGGGGCGCCCGGACACGGGAACCCCCGGAACGTGGCGGAGTTCGAACAAGCCTTTGCCAAGGTCATCGGGGTCAAGTACGTGCTGGGTGTAACGTCTGGGACCGGGGCGCTGCACTGTGCCTTGACCGCCTTAGGCGTGGGGCCGGGCGATGAGGTCATTCTCCCCGCCTGGACCTGGTATGCCTGCTACAACGCGATTCTCTTGACAGGCGCGCTGCCGGTTTTCGCCGAAACGGACGACTCGTTCGAGATCGATCCAGAGGATCTGGAGAAGAAAATCACTCCTCACACCAAAGCCGTGATGGTCGTGCACCTGTACGGCGCGCCGGCCAATATGGACGCCATCATGGACGTGGCGCGGCGGCGCAACATCAAGGTCCTCGAGGACTGCGCGCAGTGCGCGGGTGGCAAGTACAAAGGCAAGCGGGTGGGCTCCATCGGAGACATCGGCGCTTTCAGCTTCCAACTCCACAAGACGATCACTTCCGGCGAAGGCGGCGCGGTGGTCACCAACGACCCAAAGTTGTTCGAGCGGGCAGTTCGCTTCCACGATTTGGGTCTGCTCCGGCCGCCCACGAAGGCCGCCCTCGGCGAGTCGTCCATGCCGGCGGGATTCACGGGAACCAACTACCGGATGAACGAGATGGTCGGCGCGGTAATGGGCGCCCAACTGAAGAAGCTGGATACGATTCTCGACGCCCTGCGGCAAAGGGCGCGCGGGGTGCGGGAGCGAGTCGGGGAATTGCCGGGGATTAAAATGCGCCCGCACAATGACCCGGAAGGCGAAGTCGGCGTGGCGGTGGCGATGATCATGCCGGACGAGAAGCAGCGCGACATATTCGTGGCCGCCATGAAAGCGGAGAACGTGGTGATGACGCCGCCCAGCGCGGCCGTGGTCCTGACCGTGGCGCCGTACATCGAGCAGAAGGTGGCCCCGCACCCGGCGTGGCCGACGTTCAACACCCCGCGTGGGAAGGAGATCCGTTACGGCGCGGAATGCTGCCCGCGCACCTTGGATCTCTTCAATCGCAGCGCGACCCTGACCGTCGGCCCGAAATACGGTCCAGGCGAACTGGATGACATTGTGGCCGCCATCACCAAGGTTCACCAGGGGCTGTTTGCGTAAGGGTGCGCTTCGTGGGTGCGGTGCAATGGACGGGCTCCAGACCCTCGGGTGCGAGGGCGGGCACGAGGCCCGCCCCGACGGCAATCGGGACTGAGACAACACACTGCAGTGGCGGAATCCATTTCGGGATTACAGTTGGCGCCGGTTCACAGGTGACGCGGCCGGTGGGGTGGTAGCCGCACTGATTGCCCTGCCTTACGGGCTGGCTATGGCCTCCTTGATGGGGCTGCCGCCCATCATGGGCGTGTACACCTCCATTATTGCGGCGCCTTTTTGCGCGATTTTCGGCCGCAATCCGGTCCTCATCGGCGGGACTTCCAGTGTGACCGTCCCCTTTATTGCCGCCGCGGTACATTCCCAGGGCATCTCAGGCGCCGCCAAAATCTGCATTTCCGCCTCCATCGTGATGATGGGCGCTTGCATTCTTCGTCTTGGCCGGCACATCTCCCGCGTTCCCCAGTCGGTCGTGGCGGGGTTCTCCTGCGGGATTGGCGGCATGATGATCATCTCGCAGTTAAGGACCATCTTCGGGGTTGCGGCGCCATCGGCAGGCTGGAAGGAGCCGATGCTCTCCCAACTCGTCCAGATCGTGCAGCAAATCGGCACGCTCCGGGTGACGCCGACTGTTCTGGCTTTGATCGTGGTAGCCGTGGCGACCGCGGCGGTTTACCGAATGCCGAGAAGCCCCGCTCCTCTATTGGGACTTATCATGGCGGTTCTGGTGGCCAAGGCTTTCGGCTGGCACGATCAAGAAGTCGGGGCCCTGCCGCTGGGCATGCCACCCTTTGCTGGGTTCAAGTGGGAACCCTCGGACTTCTGGAGGGTACTCCCTGAGGCCTTTGGACTGGCCTTCGTCACTTCGGTGAACACGCTGATTACCGCGCGCGTGGTGGAGCACTTTCGTGGGCGGCACCGGCACATCAAAAAACACGATGCGGATATCGAGCTGGGAGCTTACGGCTTTGCCAATCTCGCCTGCGGGACGTTCGGCGCGCCCGTGAGCGTGGGCATTCCGGCGCGGAGCCTGGCGAACGTGCAATGCGGGGGCTCGACCGGGGTAGCCAATCTCTTGCACGGGCTCTTTCTCGTCGGCCTGCTGGGTTTGGGGAGCCACTTTATCGCGCAAATCCCCCTGGCCGCGCTGGCGGCGATCACGGCCTGGATGGGCGCGCGCCTGCTCGATTGGAGCACCTGGCGGCGGCTCCCCAAGATGCGCCACGCCGACGCCGCGGCGTTTGTCACCACGGCGTTCGCGGTCTTGATTGTCAATGCCATCATTGCGGTTGCCGCGGGCTGCGCGTGGTACCTGGTGCGCTACCTTTACCTTCGCTATTCGCGCCCGAGCCTGGCGGCCGGGCGGGCCCTTCCGTCGGCGGCCGAAACGCCCCTGTCGGCGGGCCCGGCTGTGAACGACGATGAGTCGTCAGTCCTCACGCCCCCTGCCAAAACCAGGAGGTAGTGAAGCGGCGACCCTTGGGACCGTCGCCACTTCAAATCGGCGCAAAATGGCTGCGCGCAAGTGTCCTGAGCATCACATGTCGGGTGCGCGGGCAGAACCTGGAATCCGCAATCAAACCATCATGAGGTGTCACCATGAGCGGTCAGCTTTCCCGTCGGACGTTCATGAAATCCGCGGCAGCGGCCCTGGGGGCGGGCGGCCCGGCCTGGTTTGCGGCCTCCAGCGCCGCGAGTGAGGTTCGCTTGAAGCCGCCGGTCTCCCGGCGGGGCAAGACTGTTGTGGGCGCGCACGTGTGGGTCTATGCCGCGCCCCAGCCCGGCTACGACCCGACCCCGGTTCTCGACCAGGCTTTCTCGGATCTGAGCTACGCGGGCATAGACGCCGTCGAGCTGATGGAGACCGCGCTGCGGCACGATGACGCCGTTGACCGCATCGGAGGATTGATCGAGAAGTACAAGCTCCCGGTTTTGGGGGCGTCCTTAGGCGGGGACATGTGGGACCGGAGCCAGCACGGCGCCATTTTCGAAGACGCTGATACAGTGATTGGACGCCTCGCACAGCTCCATGGCCGGACCTTGGGAGTCTCGGTGGGCCGCGCCCCGCAGAAGAAGACGCCGGAGCAGCTCGACGCGCAGGGCGAAATGGTGAAGAAGATTACGGCCCTGGGAAAGGCGCACGGCGTTGTTCTCAATCTTCATAATCATACATATGAGGTTGAGAATGACGAGTATGACTTGAAAGGAACTCTGGCGCGCGTCCCGGACGCCAAGCTGGGCCCTGACCTCAATTGGCTGGTGCGCGCCGGCGAGGACCCAGTGGACTTCATCCGGCGGTATGGCCGGCGGATCATCTTCATGCACCTGCGGGATCAGAAAGCCGATGGCACCTGGTCGGAAGCGATGGGCGAGGGTGTGACGGATTTCGCCGCTATCGGCCGCGAACTCAAGGAGATTAGCTTCACCGGCGACGCGGTGATCGAGCTGGCCCACGAGAAGGGGTTCCAGCTCACCCGGCCGCTGCGGGATAGCTGGAAGATGAGCCGCGAGTACGTCCGCAAGACGCTCGGCTTTTAGAGGCAATACAGCGGTCCTACCCCCGGATGCCGAGGCGTTGCATCAGCTTGTTCGTCTCACGATAGGCTTCCGTGACCCACTCCACAATCTTCCCCGGCTCCGGCGAGTATTCGAGTTCGATGCTCACTGTGCCGTCGAAGCCTACATCCTTGAGCGCTTTTAGGTAAGGAACGAAGTCCACCACGCCGCGGCCCGGTGGCAGGTCGCCGTGCACTTTGCCGTTGCAATCGGAAAAGTGCGCGTGGCCGATGCGGCCTTTCAACCGCGGCACGGCGGAGGCCGGCGTCTGCGACAGGTACAGGTGCGAGATATCCATATTCGCCCGCACGGCGGGGTGATTCACCTGGTTCAGGAATGCTTCCATACGGTCCAGGTTGTTAACCAGTGAGAGCTTGAAAGGCTCCAGCTCGATAACAATCTCAATGCCCAGGTCCGCCGCGTATTGGCCCAGCGCGCGCACGTTATCGGCCGCCCACTTCCACTGGTCCTGCGGTTTGATGACCTCCTGCTGCCAGATATATTCGCCCAGCACCAGCAGCAGGTTCCTCGCTTCCAGTTCGTACACGAAGTCGAGGTATGCCTTGCAGCGCTGCAGGTGAAACTTCTGCACCGCGCCATTGAAGTCCGCGATGCCGAGCGCCACGCAGCAGACCGAGACGATCGGCAGGCCGACGTCATTCGCCGTGTCCTTGATGAGCTTGCGCTCGCGGATATTGATTTCCAGCGGGTCGGCGAAAATATCAATTGTGTCGAAGCCGATTTCTTTCGTCTTGCGAATCCCTTCCGCGAGGCCCACTGTCGTGCCCAGCCAGGCGGAGTTGATGAGTCCAAGCTTCATGGGGTCCTCCTTCAGCCGGTAGACGGGGCGGCCACCAGGGTTGACCTTACGTTCGCGAGATCTCTTCAATCTCCACCGGCCGATGTTCGGCGAGGGATTTGTAGCAAGCGTCGAGCAGCGCCATCGTCTTCAAATTGTCACGCCCGGAGACGGCCGGCTCGGCGCCCTCGGTGAGTGCGTCGAGCAGCATCCCCATGGTTCCCTCGAAAGCGTCCGGGAACCAGACCTGGCGCCAGCGCGGCACAAACCAGCAGCCGGGCTGGAGCTGGGTGGTGAAGTCGAGGGTGCTGGGCGTGACGTTAGGGTAAGACGGCCAGCCGATGGTCCCCTGCGCCAGGCCGCCGGTGCCCTCGACGCGCCACTTGATGTAAGTGTCCGGGGCTCCGCCCTCGCGCGCCGGCCCCGCCCAAACGTCGTCCCAGGCGGTGGCGCGGAAGCCGCTGGCGTATTCGAGGATGTAGAGCACGATGCCGTCCGTGTGCTCGAACTTCGTTCGCGGGTCGGTGCGCGCGCTGACGTAGACGCTCTTCGGGTCCCCAAACAAAAAACGGAAGGAGTCCAGGTGATGGATGCTCATGTTGAGCAGGGTCACCTTACCGAGGTCCTTCACCCAGGTTTGCCAGTGCGGGATGGCGCGCATTTCGATGGTCGCCAGCACCGGCTCGCCCAGGTAACCGCGCTGGAGCACAGTCTTGAGGGCGCGAATGGATTGGTCGTAGCGCATGTTCTGGTTGACACCGAGCGTGATGCCCGTCTCCTCGCAAAGGCGGACGATCTGCTTGGCCTCCGAATAGCTGGTGGCCAGCGGCTTCTGCGCCAGGATGCCTTTGATGTGGTCTTGGTGCTTGACGGCTTCGCGCACAATTGACAACTGGAGATGGGGCGGCACCGCGATGTCCACCACCTCGACAGACGGATCCGCCAGAAGCTCTTCGTTCGTGTCGTACACTTTGGGGATGTCACGCAATCGAGCCACTACACGCGCCTGTTCGGGCGGCTGGGAGGTGATCGCCACAACCTTATACCCGGCATTGCGATAGGCCACCAAATGACAATCGCGCATGATGAACCCGGCGCCGATCGCCCCAATGCGATAGTCCTTCTTTTTCGCCGGCGGGGCGTGATGATTGAGATTGAGATCGATGGCCATCGGTCATCTCCTCTCCGCGCTGATACAAGGTCGGACACTATGCCAATTGAATGGGCAGGTCAAGAAAGATAGGGGAGGGAAGTCAAGGAAGGGAATCAGGCCTTCGCCCCGGGCGGAGCCGAGTCCCCCGAACTCATGGATGCTCTTTTCCTTGCGTCTTTTGTAGAGTACATCCTCTTGTCTACTTCGCTCAGGATTTGGTCCAGGCTCTTGTCCTGGGCCCACTCCGCCAGTCCGATGCTCAAACTCAGTTGAAAATCCTTCAAGTGCCCGGCCGCGTTCCAGTCTTCGAGGAATCTTGCAATCCGCGTGGCCACGACCTCCGCCCCCTCGTGGGCCGAGTCCGCCAGAATAATCAGGAATTCATCTCCGCCAATTCGAACCACGGCGTCCGACCCGCGGACCGAGGACTTGAGGAGGACGGCGATTTCGGACAGCACAAAGTCGCCCATCAGATGACCGAACTTCGTGTTTACATCCTTGAAGTAATCGGCGTCGATTTCCATGAAGGTGAGCGGCTTCCCCAGGCGCTTGGCGCGGCTGATATAGCGGGTAGCCATATCATCGAGGGATCGGCGATTGTAAACCTCCGTCAAAGGGTCCGTGAACGATTGCAGCCGGACCAGCTCGCTCTGTATCGCCATGGAGATGACCGACTCGCGCGTGCGCCGCAGCTCCAATCTTCGGCTGATCACGTAGGTGTTCAGCAACACCAGGAGAACCAGCAAGCCGAGAAACATTTGCCGGGATACTGTGAATTCCATGCTGACGGTTCCCCCCTTGATGATAGCCGCAGGGAAAACCAACGCCAGGAATCCCGAGGCGACGAGGACCCCGGTGATGGTGACAATCAACCAAAGTTCCCAGTCGCGCTTTTCAAGCGCGGAGAGCTCCCGGCTCACTTTGCCCAGAAGGCCTTCTGCTTGGTTCTGGCTGCTCTCGGCTGGACGCGCGGTTTTGGCCATATAACGGTTACGCTTTCACTTCGGAATCGCAAAAGCCGGCAGGTGGCCGAGGATTTTCACACTAAATTGCCAGCGCTGCAGAGAGTATACACATCAAAGCTTCACTGTGGAATGCCCCGCTTCTATCGCCTTCGTGCAAGGCCTCACCTTCGACCCGTTGTACCCTGAAAAAGGTTGCGGCCCTCAACCAGGGCCCGAAGCTTCCGGTCAGCCACACTTCGATGCAGCATCCAAAGACCGCAGTCAGGATGAACGTATCGGAGTCGGCCTTCGCCCACTGTCTCGACAATCCGCTCGATTCTCTGTGCAATGAGGTCAGGTATCTCGACTTCATTGTCCTTTACATCCACAACTCCAATCCCCAAACCGACCCTCGGGTCGAGATCGCGCAGGACCGGCAGCTCGTTATATCCGCGGCGCGCAAATTCAAGCACGAGGTGGTTCGCACGCAGGCGGTTGAGAAATGGGATCAGATCGCGCCAGAAACCCTTCTGAATGGTCTGCCCGCCATAATTCCCAAAGCACACATGGACGGCCTTTTCAGTTTGAACTCCTTCCAGCACGTGGTTGATGGCCGCCGCGGCCCACTCGCCCTCCTCGGGATGGCCGCTGATGTTCGCTTCGTCAAGCTGGACGACAGCGGCGTTGATGGCTTCCAGTTGCCGCCTGAGCACCTCGGCGATGTCCATGGCCAGATCCGCAGTGCTCGGGTAATGGACGTTCGTCAACACCTTGGCGAGCATGTGCGGGCCCGTGCACGTAAATTTGAGCGGCCTCGTCGTCAGCGCCTGCGCAAACTGGAAGTCAGCCGGCAGGTTGAGCGTACCCTCTCCGACCTTTCCCTCCACGAGACCCGCCGGCATCGACCGGTAATCCAAGCCCCGGTCGGAGCGGAACTTTTCAAGATCAGCCCTTGAAAATCGAGTTCGAATGCCTTCCATGCGCGAAACAAAATAATCAATCATCCCGTTCGTCTCGGGATGGCTGGGATCGAAGCGCCGCAATTCGCCGTCTGTAATGACGTCGAGCCCCGCAAGCTCCTGGGTCTTGAGCACGGTCATCACCGCATCGAGCAGGACCAGGCGCGACGTGTTGCCGACCAGCCACGAGGGGACAGGATAGCTCCCGACAACCGTGGTCAGGATGTTCGAAGGCATCGCGGTATCTTCAACCTCCGCATGACGGCAATCTAGCACTTAACACGGAGGGCCACGCTCAACTCGGTGCAACGATGGCGGGCGGCTGTGGGCGTCCAGCCTCCTTGAATCGCTCAAACTAAACGGCTTGCTGGCTACCCTTTCTAGCCGAAGCCTCCGTTTCCTGAAAGCCTATCTTTCGGTCAGAACGAGGCTATCTTTCGGCCAAAGAGTGATTCATAGCGAATACATTCTGATACACTCGGGCGCGGCGGACGTGACTCCATTACGCGCAGTCACGTCCGGCTGACTTAGGAAAGATGGCGGTGCCGCATGCCTTCAATCCGCCTGAAGGCCAGTCGCGAACTGCTCTTGATCGCCGCCGCAGTCACGATTGTGATCGTGGCCGTCGTAGATTGGCGTGTCGACCTTAATGTCTCGTTTGGTTTCCTCTATCTTTTTCCCATGCTCATCGTGGGCTACTACTTGCCGCCTTGGGAAGTCGTGCTGACCGCCGCGCTTTGCACTTGCTTTGCTGAAAAGTTTGACCCGTTTAGCTGGGAACTTGCGGCCGGAATTCCTCGAGACGTTTTTATGTTTGCCGCATTTCTCGGAACCGGCCTCTTCGCTTCGGAGACGGCTGAAATCCGAAGGCTCGCCGCGCAGCACGTGCGGGAGGTCGAGCAGGAAGTCGAGTTGCGGCGCGAGGCTGAACAACAGCTCAGAGTCCTGATCGAAAGCAGTCCGGCAGCCATCATCACCGCGGATGCGGCGGGCAAAGTGTTGATGGCGAACCGCGCTGCACATCGCTTGCTGGGCTTTGAGCCGGAGACCTTGATCGGCGAGCACATCAAGTCTCTCTTGCCGGCCCTGGCCAGCGTGCCCCCGGCCGACGAATCCCGACCCAGCTTTCAGACCGCCATGCAATGTCGCGGGCGGCGCCGGGACGGAGAGGTATTCCTCGCCGACATCTGGTTTTCGACTTACAAGACGCGGACCGGCGCGAGGTTGGCCGCGATGCTGGTCGACAGCTCGGACGACCTTCGCGACCGGGAGGAATTCAGCCTCCATCAACTGATGGCCGGTTCGCGCCTGGTGGTGGGCGCCGTCTCCCATGAGATTCGCAACGTCTGCGCCGCCATTTCGGTTGCCTGCACGAACCTCTCCCGTGATACGGCGGTGGCGGGGAAAGAGGACTTTCGAGCCCTGGGGACGCTGGTGGAGGGATTGGGAAAAATCGCCACCCTCGAGCTGAAGCAGACTACGGGAACCCAACATCTAAGCGTTGTAAATCTTTATCACGTCCTGGAAGAGTTACGGATTGTGACCGAGCCGGGCTTGTTGGAGGCAGGCGTCTCCGTTCTGTGGGAGCTGGCCGACGGCTTACCTTGCGTCTGGGCCGACCCCCATAGTCTGCTCCAGGTGCTCCTAAACCTTGTGAAGAACAGCCAGCGTTCCATGCTGACGAGCGCGCGCAAGGAGCTTGCCATCAGCGCGGCGAACGAAAGGGAGCGGGTCGTCTTGAGGTTTCGCGACACCGGAATGGGCGTCGCCAACCCTGAACGTCTATTTCAACCCTTTCAGGATGGGGCAGAGGGGACGGGGCTTGGACTGTACCTTTCACGGGCGTTCGCCCGGGCCTTTCGAGGCGATCTGCGCTACGAGCCCAATGTCGCTAACTGCTGCTTCGCTTTGGACCTGGTTCCTGTCACAGACGAGGAGATCGACTTGCTGGGAACGCCGACCGAATGACCAAGATAAGACTGCTACTGCTTGATGATCACACGCTTTTCCGCGAGGGCCTGAGCCGCCTGGTGGAAAGCGAGCCCGATATGGAGATGACCGGCCACTGTGCTACCGTCCGGGAAGCCACGGATATTCTACGTGAAAAAACGATTGACCTTGTCTTACTCGACTATGACCTGGGAAAAGAGAACGGATTTGAGTTCATCGGCCGCGCCCGGGAGGCCGGCTTTGAGGGGCGATTTCTCATGCTCACGGCGGGAATGACCGGCACGGAATCGATCCAGGCGCTGGAGTTGGGCGTGGCCGGGATTTTCCTCAAGCACAGTTCGCCCGCCTTGCTCGCGCAAGCGATCCGCACTGTTATGGCGGGAGCGACGTGGTTGGACCCGGCTGCCAACCAGGCGTTGGTGGAGGCGACCACTCGACGCGGAAGCCCGGGCCGAAACCGACGGTTTACGGATAGGGAGAGTCAAGTCTTGCAGGGCGTGTTCGAGGGGCTGAGCAACAAGGAGATTGGGGCACAGCTCAATATCTCCGAGAGTTCGGTGAAAGCCGCGCTCCAACAATTGTTCCGAAAAACCGGGGTCAGGACGCGCAGCCAGCTCGTTCGGGCGGTCCTGGAGGAACACCTTGGCCGCTGAGCGCAGACTGAGGAGTTGAGTTAGGTGACTGTTTTGAACCTGAAATTCCTTGTATGCGATTTTGATGCGTTCGCCCTCAGCCGGGTCTCAGGCGCCAGTCGAGGGCATGGTTTCTTTCAAGAAAGAGGGAGCAATGGCGCTCCCCATCATCTGCAGGCATGAAAGGAAACTATGAAGAGCACAACTCTAGCATGCGCTGTCATGGTTACCCTACTTGGCCCAAGAGTCACGGCACAGGAGCCAAATGGGCCCGAGAGCAAGCAGGCGGGATCGCGACCAAGCGTTACTCAACAAATTCTGGCCATGGAGCAAAGACTGCGGCTTGCTAATCTAAAAAGGGACGTCACGTTTTTTCAACTGACCCTGTCGAGCGATTATGTGGCCATCGGCAGCCGTGGCAATACCCTCGGCAAGGTAGAGACCATTAAGAATTTAGAAAGCGGCGACTTGAAGTTCGATTCGATTGAGTACTCGCACCAGAAGGTCCGGGTTTATGGGAATGTTGCGATCGTGACCGGTACACTGAGTACCGCGGGACATCTCAGGGAACGTAATTTTAGCGGTATTTACATGTACACACGAGTCTACGTGAGGATGGGCCGAGGCTGGAAGATCGTAAGCTTCCAGGCGACACGACCCCCCTCGCCCGGATCTTAGTCTTCCCCAAGTGACCCCACAGGGTGGATCCAGCAAGCACCGTGTCCACGGCTCTTCCCAAAAAGCCTGCAATCCCAATGACCGCGCAGTAGTGGTCACGGTCACCGTGGTGGTCGCGGCCGTCGAGCGGGAGAGCCAGGAACACCTCATCCCTCCTCAGAAATCGGTTCGACAAGTGGCGATGCCTCAGGATGACAATTTGTCTCTTGATTATGTTATCCAGATGTGTTATAATGCATGAAGTAATCTAGGTCGGGCGATGCGAGGTGAGGGGACGGAGCAAGGGACGGCTTGGCGAGTGGCCCCATGACCATGCGCGAGGCAGACCCAAGGGGTTGGAAGGCAGGCGCGAAGCCAGTCGCAACATGGTTGCAACCGACCGCAGTTTATGCCGGGGGGAGGAAAAATACAAAAGAAGCCACCAACTAGTCGAGAATCAAGAGGATGGTGGCTTCGGGGTGCCAAAAAACGCCATTTTCGGGCAGAAAAGAGGGCATCTTTGGGCCGGTTTTCGGTGCCTTTTCGGGCGGAGATCCATAGTGCGTCTCGCAGCCCGGTTGCGACACCGCCTGTCCCTGCCCATCCTCCTCTCCCACCACCTCTGTTCGGCCATTTCGAAGGCGGGCAAGGGGGCGCGGGCCTTGGCGTCAGAGCGCAGCTCCTGCTCGAGTTACTTATCTCGCTCTTCACTTTGCCCGCGCGGCGGCTGCCTTGGTCCCCCCCACCAAGGCAGTCTTTGCCCTGTTTCTGTTATCGGTCAAACACCTGAATCTCATAGGAGGGATGGGATGTACCAGGGCTATTCCACAATTCTTGAAAAAGTGGAAAAAAAGTCGTTGTATAATCGTGGGGTGGGAAACCGCCTGACCCAGATCTCGGCCGCGGAAGCGGCAAGTGATTTCCCTGTGTTATGAGATCATCTGCGCGTCGGCGACGAAGTTGTCATCGAGCACGATGCTCGTCCGCCTGCCGTGGTGCAGCCCGCTGCGCCCACGCCTTCCCTTGACACGGCTTTCGCGGTCATCGCCCGAGAGTCTCCGGACGAAGGACGCGAACGCCTCCCGTTCCATCTGGCAGAAGACCTCAACCCTTACCTCTACCTAAGTTAGGTGCTCGAAAGAGCCTTTTTGAGGAGAACCATCATGAGTGCCGATACTTCAAGTTACGTATCTCACGATCCGTGGAGATTTCTCCGCAGACCGTTGTTTGCCCTCCTATTTGCGATCCCGGTGATGCTCTTCGGCCAAGGGTACTTCGGGACCGTGAGCGGAGATATCACCGACCCCAGCGGGGCCGTGGTGCCGGGCGCCAAATTGAGACTTGTCGACCAGCAGAAGGGCTATCGGTTTGATACCACCTCGGACAGTAGCGGGCGATACGTGTTTACCTCGGTCCCGCCGGGGTTGTATTCCGTGTCCGCAGAGATGCCAGGCTTTGAGAAGACGACGCGCACCGACGTCACCCTGAACGTGGGCGAGAACGCGACGGCCAACCTAAGTTTGAAGGTCGCCGCGGGGAAGCAATCCGTTGAGGTGCGGGCCCTCGCGCCGAGCCTTCAGACCGAGGATGCAGTAACGGGCCAGGTGGTGAACCGCCGGTTCATCAACGATCTACCTCTGGTTGACCGTTATGTGCTTGATTTCGTGGGGCTCGCGCCGGGCGTCAACAACCAGAGCGACTCGAATTCTGTCGGCGACACCGGAACGAACTTTATTTCCAATGGCAGCCGCGGCGCTAATTCCGACATTCTCATGGATGGCGCTACCATAACCAACTTCGAGCCCAATGGCGGCATTACCAACGTCACCTATACGCCGTCTGCGGACGCGGTAGAAGAATTCAAAGTGGAGCAGACGAATTTCAGCGCCGAATATGGGTTTACCGGCGCCACGGTTGTAAACATGATCACGCGTTCGGGCAGCAACTCCTTCCACGGCAGCGCGTACGATTTCATTCGCAACAAAATCACGGACGCGAACAACTGGTTCAACAATGCAACCCAGACTCCCCTTCCCCCCGTACACCGCAACAATTACGGCGGCACCATCGGCGGGCCCATCAAAAGGAACAAGACCTTCTTCTTCTTTGATTGGGACGGCACGCGCTCTTCCAGTTTGGGCACCAATATGGCAGGTGTGCCCAGTGCGGCCGAACGCACCGGGGACTTCGGCGAATTGTGCGCCGCCAATGGCGGCACGTTCGATGCCACGGGGCTCTGCAGCACCATCGCGGGGCAGCTCTATGATCCTTATACCGGCACGTTCCAAACCCCAGCGAATGGGCCCGCCGGCGCCTACCGCAGCGCCTATATTCCCTATAACAACCTCGCTACCTATGCCAGCCCCGGGAATCCCAACCTGAACGGCACGCCCTACCAGTTGACCCCGGCGCCCGGAAACTTGATCGATCCGGTTACCCAGAAGCTGATGAACCTGTTCCCCACGCCGAATATCCCGGGCGGAAGCATTTACGCCAACTGGATCACCTCGGGAGCGAGCGCCAGTACCAACAACCAGTTCGACCTCAAGATCGACCATCGCCTCAGC
>Ga0187771_10000745_pt1 | contig 20472 bp, 20 predicted proteins | sample 0116_SJ02_MP15_1_FD_133139 | JGI IMG/M metagenome (GOLD analysis project Ga0187771, IMG submission 133139) | Tropical peat soil microbial communities from peatlands in Department of Meta, Colombia - 0116_SJ02_MP15_10_MG | ecosystem: Environmental > Terrestrial > Soil > Wetlands > Peat | place...
AACACAGCGTTACGCGATTTGACACATCGTATGACACGACTGTTGCGGATCTGAACCTTCGATCCCGATGCGCTTTTTTCTTCGCGCGCGTCGCGCGCAGCCTGTCACCGGCTTGACTGGGAACCTGCACGCGCCGCTCCCTGTGATGACCGCCAATAACCAATCGCTCGCTCGGCGATTCCGCCGAGGTAGAACAGGGCGATCGCCGGCGCAATCGCGCGGATTGCGACAGGCGGAAATGAGTCCGGCGGCGCGAATGCCAGCGTGAGCACGAGCGCGTAGTTGATTATCCCGCCCCAATGGCCGAGCCGGCTCCGGATCGGGCCAGCCGCGCGCTTCAAGATGAGAGAGTCGGCCGCATACTGCGCGAACGCCAGCGCGATCAGCGCGGGAATGTAGACCGGCAGCGCGCCGCTTGCCGCCGCACATCCGAGCGCCGCCAGAACGAAGGTCACGTCCGCGACCGAATCGAGCCATTGGCCCGCACCGCCGGCGATCGCGAGCCGCCGCGCAAGCCGCCCGTCGATGAAATCGCTTGCGGCGGCCACCGCCGCGATTGCGGCTAGGGCCGGCCGCCGCGCGTGGCCTGAAAAATAAAGCGCGACCCACGCCGATGCGAGTACGAACCTGAGCGCGCTGAGCGCATTCGCGCTTTGCGCAGCGAACGTCGAGAGAGCGCGCGGCGGACCGTCGCGCGGGGCTGCGGATTGCTCTAGAATTTCTCTCTCATGCCCAATCAAGTTGCGCGGACGGTCCAGGTCGTGAGCCACGGCCCGTCATGCCTCGATGGCGTGATGGCGGCGGCGGTGGTTGCGCGGTTCTACGAGGGCGATCGCGTGATCCCGACGCTGGCCGGCAACGCCGACGCCGATCGCGCGATCCAGGCGCTCGAGTTGCGCTCGCGCGACGGCGCCGACGAAATCTGGATCACCGACCTCTCGTGGACATCGCGGGAGACCGCCGGCCATCTGACCGATCTCGCGCGGCGCGGCGCAGGCATCTACTGGATCGATCACCATCGAACCGCAGTTTCCCGCGCAGACGCGCCGGAGTTCAAGGTGCCGTTTGCAGGCGTGGTGCTGTCGGAGCGCTTCTCGGCGGCGCGGCTCACGTTTAATTTCCTCAAGCGGATGGGGCGCAAGACGCTTTCCGCCAAACGGCGCGAGGCGTTCGACAGGTTCTTCCCGTTCGCCGCAATCGCCGACGACCACGACCGCTGGATCCACAAAATCCCCGAGTCGTCCGATTGGGCGCTCGCCGTTCAGACGCTCGGCGGGATGGCGTCGTATCGGGAGATACTCAAGCTCGATGAGCCCCGGATGTCGCGCAAGCTGCTGGCCGCGCTCGCGACGGGACAGGACGGATTGCGCCGGAGCCTCGAGCTTGCCCACGCCACGATCGTCGATCGCATCCTCAACAACGGAATCAAAGTCCGCACGGCGAGCTGCTTCGGCTACAGCAGCGAAGTCGCCGCGCATCTTTACGCGGATGAGCATCGCACCGTCGTCGCGCTGTTCGATTTGCGAAGCCAGGGCGTAAGCCTGCGCCGCAGCGCCGACTGCGACATCGACCTGTCGCGGCTGGCCGAGGGCTTCGGCGGCGGCGGCCATGCGGCCGCATCGGGATTCTCCGTCGCGGACCTGCGCCGGCTCCCGTCCGAGCGCCTTGCGGAGATGGTCGGCGACCGCCTCGAAGGCCGCAGCTAACCAGATAGCATCGAATAGATCACGTCCGAGTTGACCGGCGCCTTCATTCATCCCGCGCAGGTCTGATAATCTCGGCGCGACACGCGCGCGGGCATCCCGCCCGCGTCCCACTCATGCACGGACCCAAAATGACGGAAATAGCAATCGTTCTCGCAATCGGATTGGCCGGCGGAATCCTCGGCGGCTTCTTCGGCGTCGGCGGAGGCGTGTTGATCGTCCCCGCGCTCGTGCTGTTGCTCGCGATGCCGCAGCATACCGCGGTCGGGACGTCGCTCGGCGCGCTGCTCCCGCCCGTGGGCCTTCTCGGCGCCTGGGAGTATTACAAGCACGGCGAGCTGAACGTCACCTATGCGCTCCTGCTCGGAATCGGCCTGCTGATAGGGGCGTACTTCAGCGCGAAGATCGCGGTTCAGATATCCGGGCTCGCGCTGCGGCGCGCGTTCGCGATCTTCATGATAATCGTGTCGGTGCGGATGCTGATGAAGTGAGGCGGGCGAGCGCTTGACGGCGCCCGGGGACGATCACTCGGCGATGCTGACGGAGCGGCAGCGCGCGATCCTCCATCGAATCCATCGGTTGCATCAGTGTTTCTGGTTTTTTGCCGCCGCGGCGATAGTCGCCCCGCTGGTGGTCGCGGAAATATGGCCCGCCCCGGCCGCATCGAGCGTGATGGTCGCGATGGTGCTCGCGGCGATCGTGTGCGCGGGGACAGCATCGTTCACGATCTGCCCGCGATGCCAGCACTTGTTCCATTCGTTCGGCACCTTCATCGGCGACCGATGCCAGGTTTGCGCTCTGAGCTGCCGCAATCCTGACGATAGTCCCGATTGGTCCGGCTGACTGATGGTGCTCGCGCGGTCGGCTTGCGCCAATGTGGTTGGCCCACTAAATTCCCCGCGGTGGACAAGCGTCTCGAGGAGAAGCTGAACCTGTTGCTCGAATCGGAGCGTGCCGGCGTTGTCGCGCTGGAGGAACTCGCGCGCGACGTAGAGCAGGAACAGCTCAGGCGCTTCCTTCTCGCCTCGCGCGATCACGAGAAGCGCAACGCCGAGGAACTCGCGGCGATGATCCGCGCGGCGGGCGGCACGCCGTCGGATCAGACCGGACCGTTTGCGGGAAAGGTCGCGGCGCTCGATGCGATCCGCGACCGGCTCAACCTGATGTCGCGCGGGCAGGAATGGGTTGCGCGCAAGACCGAGGAGGCGCTCGCGATCGCGCCGCCGACCGGCGCGATCCATGATTACTTGCAGGCGATGGCGAATCGGCATCGCGCCGAAGTCGAATGGGGCCGCGCCGAAGTGATCAGGTTGATGAACACCCCGTAATCACGCCGCCACGACTGCCACTTTCAACGAGATAAAGGCCGAGCGCGAAGCGCGGTCCGATCGTCCGGAAGCGGGCGCATCGGCACGAACGGGATGCCGTCAGGGACGCGCCCGCGCTGGATTATGCCCTTGCGGCGCAATCGAGCGGGCGCGATAATCCGTCTTCCCGGTGGACGCATAGCTCAGCCCGGTTAGAGCGCTTGCCTCACATGCAAGAGGTCCCTGGTTCGAGTCCAGGTGCGTCCACCAGAAATTCTCTCAGCAATTCAAGCCTTTTCCCGTCTTCAATTCAAAACGGGGCGTTCTTCCTGCTCCGAGAAATTTAAGTGGCGCAGAAGGAGTTCTGCGCCCGCTTAAGCTATGCCACGGTGCGGTCGCGGGAGCGATGCCTCTTTCGCTGTGCGCGACGGAGTGCGGGCGTGGAGTTAGCGCTCTGTATGATCGCGTGCCGATCCCCGATATGCACGTCGAAATCTTCTGGAAATCCCCGCTCTCGCCTGCGCCGCGTTCGAACGTATTTCCTCGCGTTGCCGCCGCGCGTCGAGCACTAGATGGCTCGGTTCTTTGCGGGAATGGCTGGTGTCGAGGAGTAGTGAGGCAAGCCGCGCTACCCTAACTGAGCGCGTGGCCCGACCAGTTGCGGGTGAGCCAGGTTATGATGGCCGGGGGCTGCTGTTTCATACAGTGATGCGGGTGCCTTAGGAGTTGGAATCTTCGTGGGCGGAGCACTCGGCCGAAGCCCGACCGGGGGCATCAATCACGACCGTGCCTGGAGCAGCGGCGATCGGCAGTCCCAGAAGTTGCTCCGCTGGAGCGGCGGTCAGCACTGCCGGACGTCTCACCGCTGCAGCCACTGCGGCGGCCGCGGCACTTCCGCTAATCAGCCGATCTATCACGATAGGCGGCAATCTTACTGACATGAACTCCTAATCTCCTGGCTCCACTTGCGCCAACATTTTAAAGATAGCGCGCTCCACGAAGGCCTGCAACGTATCGAGATTGACGAGATCGAGCATGCTTCTGGCCCTTTCGAAAGCGCCTTCACGAATGCCCACTCTGATCACGCCCGGAGGCGGTGCGAAGTCATCTTCATCGGAGAGGCGGACTGGGACCGCGACCAGCGCGCGCTCGTCATCGAGCATTCCCAAAGCAGGTGCCTCCAGCACGCGCCGTTCTTCTGGAACAATTGCGCTTGACCCGACGTTGCCGCGCCAAGCTTCCGACATCACCTCCGAATTCTCGTGAAGATCGACCGGTGATGGCCGCGGCGTGCCAAGAGCGGGCCATGATCCTAGCAGTTCGAGTCGGCTCTGGCGGGCCCCTTCTGGAACGTACATTGAGCAGACAACATCGTCGCCCCAATTCGGAGCAACTGATTGATGGAAAAGCCGGGCGAGCTGAAGCCCATTGCGGCGTGCGTACCAAATGAAACGAGCGGCCTTCGGAGACGGCTCGCGGCGCGGCGGTTCCCACGCGATCACGTAGCGGTAGTTTTTGAGTGGGTAGGGTACCGTCAGTGCATACACTCCTGTCCGGATTACGCGCAAACAACTCACCAGGTCGGGCGGCGATGAGAATTGATGGGGATCACCTTTCGCCTCCTGCTGGAATACTTGCACGTCCGCGTCCGCAGGCGCGACTTCGGCCGGCACCTCGACCAGCAGCCGCAAGGTCCGCAGCGAGCTGACTGCCGTGGCCGCGGCAAACTCGTAGCCTAGACGGCGCAACGGACCGGCCTCCGGCATCTTTTTTACGATATCCATCTCGTCCGCCGTCAGCACCGCACCGCCCTGCCAATTGTAAGAGAGTTGCACGCCCAACGGCTCACCGGCCACTGCCGGGTCGACGTTACAGTCAAAGTAGAATTGGCGTGGGTCGTCCGCGTTTTTCTTACCCAGGGCCTTGAAGACCAGGTCCACAGGCGGCCTCCACTCCCGTCCGTTTGGTCTTCGAAATCGAATGTTCAAGTCCGTCGGAACGCCGGTGTCATTGGATACCAGCAGGCTCCACTTGTTTTCTTCGATCAGCCAGTCAGACCGAGCCTCGTGCACGCGCCCGTCACCGTCGCGCGTGAACTGGACCGACTTGACGATTTCGCTGGTGGTGGGCCGCTCCAGAATCTGGCCGCTGCGGCGCAGGGAACGGCTGCGGCGCACGTCCTCTGACTCAAATAGGCGATAATACGTTCCGGCATCCCACTGGCCGGCGTTCCATTTCCGCACTCGCATGGTAACTGAGCGATCAGGCCATAGCTCGAACAAATTGTAGGTCCCGTGGTCCTGCTCGCAGCGGACCGAATCTGCGACACCCGTCGAAGAACCCGCGGCGATGACCGTGGTTTCGCCGCCGCCGCCCGTGATCGTCGTATAGCGGCCCCAATTGGCAGCATGCTCGTGACCGTGGAGGACTACATCGACATGTGCGCACGCGAGCGCTTCCAGCAGCGATCCGGAATTAGTAAGCGAGGTCACGTTCAGCAGTTTTAGCGGACTGTTCTGGTTCTTCTGCTCAAGCGCACGAACGGAAAGCACATGATGATGTACCAGCATGAGACCCAGGTCGATGTCGCTTGAACCCAGCATGGTGTCCGCGATTCGCTGAAGCTCAGGAAGCGAGATACGTCCACGCGCGAATCGGTCCGCCTCGCGGCTGGAATCCAGGCCGAGGATCCGTAAAGTCCAGCGGTTGGTCTGCGGTCCAAGAACAAGGTTTGTCTGATTGCCAAGCGTTGCAAGAAACCAGTTGAAGTAGGATTCAAAGCTTGATGGCCGCCACAGCCACTGTCCAAGTTTCGATTCCCACAACCGATTACCGTGCCAGAACCGGTCGTGGTTGCCCGGACATACCCAGCAGGGCGTGATGCCGCGCGGCCCTGTGCACAGGTCGATAAGTGCGTCCAGTGCTTCGCGGAAAAGCTCTTGCTTGGGGTTGTCTGCGAGGTCTCCAGTTATCAGGATCAAATCGGGTTTGATCTGATCCTTCAGATGGTCCTTCAACAGATTCCAGGTAGCAGTTTGCCCGGAGAGGCCGAAGTGTAAGTCGCTGATGTGGGCAAGCTTGATCGGGTCCATCGCCCCCCTCCACGGAATTTCCGTCTTGGCAGCTCCGATCGTCCTATCCATAGCACCGCGGTGACGTAGCGCAAACAGTCAGGCATATGCCGGCGGTTTACCGATTCGAAGCAAGGCGCGAGCGCGCCCGGATCGGCTGGCGCGTATTCGAAGCGGTCACAGGCGGTGATGCAGGCTTGCAGATATTTGCCGTGGATCCGGAGTTAGCGACACCGCCGCCCTGTCCGCGGATGTCGCGCCCATCCCGCGCGTTCGAGCGCACGGATGATGTCAGTCCCGGAGCAGACTGGGAGCCGGCGCATGCGGCCGGCGGGACTTCAATTTCGGCTACCTGGATTTCGCTCGGAAGCCCCAGCGCGTGGCGCGTTTCGAGTGACACCATTATCGCTTCGCGTATGTTCGCGAGCGCCTCTTCGCGGGTGCGTCCCTGGCTGACGCAGCCCGGAAGCGCCAGACAATCGGCGACGACCCAGCCGTCTTCGTCGGTCTCCAATGTCACCAGAAACTTCATGGAGCGAACAATCAGTCGATTGCGAGGCTGGCGAAGGATACGGCCGAGTCGGTCTGCGGCTCCATCGCGATTCCGTACTTGAGCAGCCTGCCCGTGCGGCCGCGCAAGAGTTCGAGCTGCGTGTACATCGGCGCGAGCCCGCAGATCTTACGCGCATCGCGGTCCTTCACGATGTCCGCGAAGAACCCGGCCGCATCGCCGCGCTTGATGTACTCGATCAGCCCGAGGTCCTCGCGCTTGACGCGCTCGGCGACCTGCTCATCGGCGGCGAACGCATCGCCGAACTTCCTCCCCACGTGCGCGAAATCCACCCCCGCAATCACGATCGCGCGGCGCCGCTCGGATGCGAGCATCTCCCGGAGCGAATCGATGAACGAGCGGACACGCGGATCGCTTTCGGGCGCGCGGCCCGACCCGACCATCTCGTGAAATGAACTCACCAGGATAGGCACAACCTGGTAGCCGCGCGTGCCGAGCGCCCAGGCGAGGAACAGCGCCTGGAATTCGATCGAATGTTCGTTTCGATGGAGCAGTTCGTCGGCGAACAGATCGCCCTCAGTGTAACGAGCCGAGAGGCGATCGATGAACTCGCGATCGGTCTCGACCGGGCCGAGCGGAGTCGCGTAATCCTTGCGCGTTGCCGAGAAAAGCTCCGGCCCGGCGCCATAGTGCGAGGTCCCCAGAATCACGACCAGCTCCGGCGGCTCGTGCGCCATCAGCTCGGCGTATGCGTGCGCATACGCGGCGGAGCCGCGGCGCGGGTCGATGTGCGGCGCGATGAGGCCGCGAAGCGACTTGCCCGGCTTGCGCGCGGGGGCGCGCCCGGGGCCCTCGGGCGGATCGAAGAACGCGGCAAGTTCGAGCCTGAGCTTGACCGGGTCGCTCTCGTAGCAAAGCCCGGCGAGCGAGGCGGGACGCGCCGGCAGGGCGAGGAATTCCTCGCGCACGCGCCGCTCGCGCTCGGCAAAAGCGGGAGAATCGAGAAAGAAGGCCGCATCGAGAGCGGCGATGAGCTGATTCAAATTGTCGAGCGGGATCAACTCTCCGAAGCGCTTGAGAAATGCCGCCTGGAGGTCGCGCACGTTGTTGCGGCCATCGAACAGGGTCACCAGGAAATACGCGCCCATCCCGAGCATGATCGGTTCGGGCGCAAGGCTCGTCGGGTCGCGCAAGCAGATGAAAGTCTGGCCGTCTTGCTCGACGGGGAACGCCTCGACCGGGCGAATCCTGGGCTTGTCCATCGGAGTTCCTTTGATGCGCGCCGCTTACGGGTTTCGCGATGCCGTCCCGGGCGGACCGGCTTCAAGTCGGAGCGTTCGGTGCGCGTTTACAGATGGTATGGGCTTTGACAAACTTCGGCAAGGCGCGGCCCGATCGATGCCGGGAAAATCCGCGCAGGGAATCGCATCCTGAGAATCGTGCGCCACGCACCCGTATGTCCCACGAACACCGACGGCGCGCGCCGCTGACGAGATCGCATCCGCGCTCGCGCCCGGCGCATCCCGCCACACTCTACCGGGTCGGCGCCGCGCGCGATGTCAGGCCGGGCGAGTCGATGAAGTTCATGCTTCCGATTCGCGGCACCGGCGAGGAATGCTTCGTCATCAATTTCGGCGGCGAGTTCCACGCTTACGTGAACCGATGCCGGCACGTGCCGATGGCGATGGACTGGATCGAAAATCAGTTCTTCACCGAAGACGGGCGCTACTTGCGATGCCAGACGCACGACGCCCATTACGACCCCGCCACCGGCGAGTGCATCGCCGGGCCGTGGGCCGCGTGCGGGAAGTCGCTGTACCGCGTGCCGCTGAAAATCGAGCGCGGGGTGATTTACGCACGCCCACCCGAGCAGGAATTCGAGGACTGATTCCTTCTCGCGCTGGGCGCGAAGCGGTCGGGATTAAGCGGACAGGGCCGGCGGCTTATTCGTACTCGTCGCCGAAATGGGCGCGCACGATTCGCGCCTTCAGGTACTCGAGCGTCCCGAGATCCTCGACGATATCGCCGCCGGTGTCATAGAAGAACAGCTCGCCGTTCTTGGTTCGGCCGACCGCGATAATCCATTCCAGGTCGTCCCGATCCTCGAGCAAGTAATTGATGGTCTGCGCCACGCCGCGGCCCGGGATGATGGTAATCTTGGGACGTGGCAGCTTTTCCTTTTCCTGCTTGGGCATTTCTGTGAATTACCCTCTTGCGGGGGCGTGCGGGAACTAACTCCTTACATTAAGAACGGCCCCCGAGCTAAGTCAATACCGCGTGCGCCACGATCTCCGCATGATGGGTGTTGGGAAAGAAATCGAAAGTGCGAACGCGCATGAGCCGGTAACCGCGCGCACACAAAACCTTCAAATCGCGCACCAGCGTCGCCACATCGCATGAGACATACACGACCCGCGCCGGACCGAGCGCGGCGATCGGCTCCATCAGGGCGAGCGCGCCGGTGCGCGGCGGGTCGAGAATGACCGCCTCGGGACGGTAGCGCGCGCGGCGCAGAAAATCGGCGACCTGCTCCGCCTTGATCGCGATGAATTGCGCGCCGGCCAGTCCGAGGCGCTCGGCGTTGCGGGCCGCGGCGGCGATCCCGAGCGCGTCGGCGTCCACGCCCATGACGCGCGCCCCGCGCCGGGCGGCCGGGATGCTGAAATTGCCGGCGCCGCAGAAGAGATCGAGCAGCCCGGCCCCGGCGCTCGCCGCCGCCATCTCCATGACCGCCGCGACCAGCTTGCGGTTCTCCACGCGATTTACCTGGCTGAACAGGTCGGCATCGACCCGCAGCGAAAGCCCGGTTTCGACTTCGAACTCGATCTCGACATCGCCCAATGTTTCGCGGCGCTTAGGCGATCGAAGCACGATCCCCGCGATTCCCGGATCCGATTCGAGAACTGCTCGCGCTCGCTCGATTTGCACTGGGCTGGGAGGTCGCCTCAAAAATGCGGCGAGGACCCGCCGCGCTCCCGCGCCTACGACTTCGATCTCTTCCACGTCGCGGCCGAGCGCGAGCGAAAGCGCGCGGGGGATCGCGAGATTCGCCTCCGCAACCATGCATCGATCGATTTCGACCAGCCGCCGCGTGCCGAGTTCGTTGAAGCCGAGCGCGCCGCCGGGTCCCGCCTTCAGCCGGATACGCGAGCGGTAGCCGAATTCCGCATCCGCCAGTTCGACGAGCGTGGCGGGATCGAGTTCCACGCCGAGCGCGCGGAAAAGTTCGCGCGCGATCACCTCGCCCTTGAAGCGAACCTGCGCGGGATACTCGATATGCTGCCAGTCGCATCCGCCGCATCGCGGCAGAAACGGACAGGGCGGCGTTCTGCGACCCGCGCCGGCCTCGATAACGCGGACAACCTGTCCGATCGCGTAGTCGCGACGCTCGGATTGAATTACGACCTCGAGCCGATCGCCGGGCACCGCGTGCGGCACCATGATGGTCTTGCCATCGGCGCGGCCCACCCCGTACGGACCGAACGTCATCGCGGTGATTTGAACTTCCGGCATCTCTCTCTAACGCCGGTCCGGCCGCTTATGCCCGCCAGCCGCGATCAGTCCGCCTCGGCGACGCGCAAATCCTCGAGCGTCAGCCCGCGCGTCTCGGGAGCGAACCGCCAGACGAGCAGCGCTCCCACGATCGGGCCGATACAGACGACCGCGACCGCGTTCCCCAGCCCGCCGAGCGACTTCGACAACGCTCCGACCGTGAATGGGGCCAGCAACCCGGCGATCTGGCCGAGCAACTGTACCGTCAGGCTGTACGAGGTCGAGCGGATTTCAGTGGGGAACAACTCCGCCGAATAAGTCGCCGTGGCGGTGCGAGCGCCCTGGAATGCGAACACGTTCACGACCAGCGCGACGAGCATCGCCACGTGGCTCTGCGTCTGGAAAAGCGCCAGCATCGAAACCGCGCCGGTGACGTAGGCGAGCGCGGCGGTAAGCTTGCGCCCGATCCGGTCGAGCATCCATCCCGCCGCGAGGTTGCCGAATGCTCCAACGATGTATGCGATCACGATCGCATTGCCGATCTCGCGGGAACTCCAATGATGGTCGCGCTTCGCATAGAGGCTGAAGAATGTGACCGCGGACGCGCTCACCAGCCCCACGCAGTTCCACAAGAGCGCAACCAGCAGCACGCGGTCCCGGTACGGTCCCCGAATCGGGGCGATTGCCTGACGAATGGCGGCGGCGATCCCGCGCTGCGCGATCGCGCTCGCATCGCGTTCCCGCCTGACCTCCTCGAAGCGAGCGGTCTCGCGGATGTTGCGGCGCAGAAATGCGACCAGCAGCAGCGGGAGTATCCCGATGAAGTACATTCCGCGCCATCCCCATCGCGAGTCCGCGACGATTCCGTACAGCTCGCCTCCGGCAACCACGCCGAACAGCCCGACCATGTTCAGGATCGCGACGCCGCGGCCGCGCGAGTCGGCCGGGAACTCCTCGCTGATCATGATCGTTGCGACCGCGAACTCGGCCGAGAGGAAAATTTGCGCGGAACTCTGAAAGACCGTGAAGGTCCACAGCCCGCGCGAGAGCGCCGTGAACAGCGTGAACAGCGCGTAGAACAGAACCGTCGCCGAAACCACGGGACGCCGCCCGATCCGGTCCGCGAGCATCACCACCACGAACGCCAGCATGCCGCCGAACCGCACGATCGACGCCATCAGGCCGACCGCGCGATCATCGAGATGGAAGTTGCGGGCGATATCCGGCGTGCAGAGATGGAAAATCGTGGTGTCGTAGCCTTCGAAGATCGTCACCGACATCAGCAGGCCGAGCAGGACCCAGATGTAGCGGTCCATCTGCCCGGCGGCGGGACGTACGGCAGCGGCTTCCTCGGCTGCGGATGCCGGGTTGTCTTCAGCCCGATTCACGTGGAAAATTCCGTTTGGCGACCAAGCTTCCACAGTCACCGTTTTAGGGCAAGCGCGGCCGCGCGCAAAACGCGAGGCTGACATTTGTCGAGGATTTCCAGGCGATCGATAACCTGCGCCGTATTCCTGGCGGCGTTGCTGTTCAACGCGGCCGCAGGCTGTGCAGCTCAAGCATCCGCCGCCGGCCCGTTCGACTTCAAAAGCGCGGATTTCCTGATTCTCAGCCCCGATGGCCAGCGCGTGCTCGGCCGCAGTCATTTCCACGTCGATCGTGATTCAACCGGCATGACGCTGGGCGGCGAGAACCGTTACCTCGACGGCCAATTCGACGTCGAAACCGACCATCTCACTGCGCAAGCAGGCGACGCGCTCCCAAGGCTGATTACGTTCAATCATTCTTACTTCAACGCCGATGGTTCGCCGCAAGAGAACGGCCGCGCCGATTTGAACTCAGGCGCCGCAAGCTGCACGAACTACCGCGACGGCGTACCGAACACGCGAAGCGCGACAATCAAGTTCCCCGACGACACCTGGGCCGGTGCGAGCCTGTTCGCTCCTCTCCAGCGATTCCTGACCGATGGCGCCGCCGGGGCGCTCAAGCTGCACGTCTATAGCTGCACTCCGAATCCCCGCCTGCTTACGCTGGAAGCATCGATCGATCGCAGCGCGGCCCCATGGCCGGTGTACCGGGGCGATGCGCTCAGGGTTGATTTGAAGCCGAAGCTCGCATGGTGGGACCTCATCATCAGGCCGTTCCTGCCGCATTTCCACGCCTGGTTCGATCCGACCAGGCAATTTCGGCTGGTCGGCGCACAACTGGGACGCTACTATCGCGGCCCGGAAATCATCCTGGTTGAAGCACCGCCGCCCGCACCGGCAGGCACTCCGCCGGCCATCGGCAGGCAACAGTAATCCGCGCGGACCGCGAGGCTCGCCGGATTACGTTCGGACTCGGCTGGATGTGCCGCGCGCGCGGCAGCGCGATCGGCTAAAAGTGATTGATGCCTTCGCCGTCGGGATGCCGCACGGTCGAGGGCTTCGGCTTGCGATATTGGAACGCCGTCTGGCAGGTGGAACAGGTGCCTTCGGGCTGCTGGCCTCCTTGATGGCGGACCAGCTTCACGTAACGCACGGATCCGTCGCTGCACAGATGGCCCGCGACGGGGTACTCGTACACGGTACGAACCGTGGTTGGCCTGTCGTTCATTTCTTCCGCTAGTGCTCCTTCATGCTCGATGATCGCCTTCATCTTGCCGGCGCCGCGCCGACGCTCCGGATCTACGACCTACTCAAAGCAAGATAATGATTTCGCTCTGTCGTGCAATCTTTTTGGACTGTCAAGCGAAAAAAAAATTCACCGGCGACCCGCCGCGGCCTCGACTTCGAACGTGACGATTTCGAACGGGCGAAGTTGAAACTCGATCTCACCGTCTCCACCACGCCTGAGGCCGGCGCGCCGCAGACGGCGCCCCGCGAGATCGACGAGCCGAGCCGTCGCGCCGCCGGGAAAGCCGAAGCGGGCGCGCTCTGGCTCGGACGAGGCGCTGTAGGCTCGCACGCGGTAACGATTCGGGCGGCCCGTCGGGCGGGCGGTCGAAAACGCGATCCGACGGTTATCGCATCGGATCAGGAATGGCGCATCGCCGGCGCTTGCGCGGGCAGGGAACGTCCTTGGCGGGTATGCGTACGCAGCGGCAAGCTGAATCAGGCCGGCGTCGAGGTAACTCCCGCGCCAGGACGTAATCGCCCATTGAAAGCGGTGCTCGCCCGGCTCCTGGGCGCCCGGCGTTTGCAGTTCCGGACCGGCGCCACCGCGCCGCGTGGCGAGGTCCGCCCGCGATAGCCAGCCAACGCATCGAAGCAGCGTGAGCAGAATCGTTGAGCCCGCCTGCTCGGCGCGCACCTCGGACTCGTAAAGCCCGCGACTAATCAAGGCGGCGGAGAATTCGGCGCTCTCGACCGCGCTGAAGGTGCGATGCGGCACCGTCGGGTAGATGTCTTCCATGCCGGCGGGTTCGCTCGCGGCAAGCGGCCTGCGGATGACCCCGAAACTGGTGTCGTGCAGCGCATCCGAGGCCGCGACGGGCGTGACCAATGCCGCGCGCAGGCGATGGTCCCGCGCGCGATTGGCGACGCAGGCCTCCAGGTCGATGCGATCGAGGCCGGCATAAAGCGTGGCCGTGAGTTCGATCGGCAGCGTCTCGATGCGGCTCTCGCGAGAGCGCCGATCGGAGGTGAGCGCGGCCGGAATCGCGAATTCGAGCGACAGCTCAAGACGCCTGCGCACCGGGCCGTGCTCGATCACGCGGGCGCTCGATGCGGCCGGCTGAGCGATTGCCGCCGCGCCGGGCACGGGATCGAAGTTGTACTCATCACCGCGATCGCCGTCGTCCTCGAAATGAAGCTTAAGCGCCGCGCCGAGGCGCAAATCATCGATTTGGAGACCACGATCGGTCGCGCGCAGACGGTAATACTCGTTTTCGATCGAATCGGCGGAGCCGCCACCATCGGCGGGACCGCCGCCATCCGCGGGCGCGGCAGAGTCATCGCGCGCGATGCGATAGAAGCTGAAGCCCGATTGTTGCAGGTCGTCCGCCACGAAACTGACCCCGCATCTGGCAGCATTGGTCGCGCGAACCCGGATTACCGCCGAGTCGGGTATTTCAGCCACGATCCTGCGCCGGAATGTCTCGAGGTCCGATGCGAGGTCGCTCGCCGCGGCGCGGCTCAGCCAGAGGTCCAGTTCGTATCGATTGTCTCCGGTGCGCCTCAGTTCGTAGCGGCTGACGCTCCGGCCGGCCACGGCCGGCTCAGTCAGTCCCGCGATCATCGCCTTGAGCTCGGCGGCGGGCATCTCGAGCTCGAATGCGCGGTCCACCCGGCCAGCATCGATTGCGACCGGAATCCTGCGGCCGTCGCGCGAGATCATCACGTGCCGAGCGCCGGGATCGTCGATTTCGGCCCGCCCGCTGACCAGCGCGCGGCCCGCGAAGGTCGGGTTGAAAACCGCCAGCGCAGGTGTGCCGGTTCCCTCGCGCTCGACGATCGCCCGCGCGGCGCGCCGCACGACGTCCTCCGCGATCATCGCCGCCTGATCGAACCGGTAACCCATGTCGGTGTGGACCTGGTCGACTGAGCATCCGCAAATCGAGTCGTGGGGATGGTTCTGAAGCTCGAAGCGCCAGGCGAGATCGAGGAATTCCTCCAGGCCCTCGACCGCGCCCTGAACGCGCGCGAGCGCTGCCAGCGGGTCGGCAATGCGTTCCAGCAGGCGGCAGTTCTCGAAGTCTCGCTGCTTGATCCAGGTCCGCGCCGACGTGACGCCGGGCAAGAGATGCGCGCGCAGCGGAGAGCGGAGTTCGCCGCGATGGTGCGTCAGCCCGTCCGCCGGTATCGCGGCGAGCTTCGTCAGGTAACGCTCGAGCGACCCGGTCTCGAAGCTCATGGACTCGTCGTCGCGCGCCTCGGCGATCCGCGCGATCACTCGCGGGTCGGGCTCCGTATGGTCCGTGCCGTTCATCACCAGGATGGGCGCGCCTTGCGCGAAGGAGCGCTCGCGACCGGCAATCTCAGCGGCGCGGGCGAGGAAGCTCTGAATCGTATCGGCCGGGAAGTTCGCCCCGTTCGAGTAGCCGAAGGGAAGATAGGCGGTCAGGAGCGGAGTGCCGTCGAGCGCCTCCCACACGAAGCGATTGGCCGTTATGTCCGGGCCCACCCCGCGCCATAGCACCGCGGTCTTGAATCCGAACCCGGCGAGAATCTGGGGAAGTTGCGCCGCGTGTCCGAACTGATCGGGCAGGTAGCCCGCCTTAAGCGGCGGACCGAAGCGCCGCGCGACCTCCATCCCAACCTCGAGGTTTCGGATCAGCGACTCGCCGCTCACGAGGAAGCTGTCGGCCAGCACGTACCAGGGGCCGACCTGTATCTTGCCCGCCCGCACCAGCGTGCGCAGCCGGCGCTCCGCGTGCGGGCGCACTTCGAGATAATCCTCGAGCACGATCGTCTGTCCGTCGAAATGAAACGACGGGATCTCCCCGCGTTCGACCAGCGCGATCATCCGGTCGGCCATCGCGACCAGCCGCCCGCGCATCTCCTGGAACGGCTGGTACCACTCGCGATCCCAATGGGTGTGAACGACAAAGTAGAAATGATCCATCGTAGTCATTCGCGCGCGGGCGGGCCGATGGGGGCCTCCCGGCCCCAAGCCAAGGCCTGAAAGGCGAATCAGCGAACCCAGCGCGCGCTCCAGCGCCGCCAAGCCCGATTAACCGATGCGGCGCGGAGTTGCAATTGGCGCGAATGCAACTTGAGACGCGCGGGGCATGTGGTAGGCTCGGCTCTTCGATGAAGCCGCGACGAATCCGGAAACTTCTCATCGCGAATCGCGGTGAGATCGCCGTGCGGATTATCCGCAGCGCGCGGGTGCTGGGCATACGCACGGTCGCCGTCTATTCCGACGCCGACGCGAGGAGCGTGCACGCTGCGGCAGCGGATGAGGCGATATCGATCGGACCCGCTGAAGCGGCGAAAAGCTACCTCAACATCGATGCGATCATCGCGGCGGCAATGGAATCGGGTGCCGATGCGATTCATCCCGGTTACGGCTTCCTCTCCGAGCGCCCCGAGTTCGCCCGCGCATCCGCCGATGCGGGAATCGTCTTCGTTGGCCCGCGCCCCGACGTGATGGCCTCGCTCGGCGACAAGGTTGCCGCGCGCAGAATCGCGATCGACGCTGGCGCGCCGGTCGTGCCCGGAATCGAGACCGGCGCCATCGCCGAGGCGCGCGAGTTCGGCGCTCGCGTGGGATACCCGCTGCTGGTAAAGGCGGCCGCGGGCGGCGGCGGGCGCGGGATGCGGGCCGTCGAGTCGGCCGCGCATCTCGAAGGCGCGCTCGAGGCCGCGGCGCGAGAGGCCAAGGCCGCCTTCGGCGACGGCCGCGTGTTCATCGAGAAGTACCTCGCCCGCCCGCGCCACGTGGAGGTGCAGATCCTTGGCGATGAGCACGGACGCGTCGTCGCGATGGGCGAGCGCGAATGCTCGGTGCAGCGGCGCCATCAGAAGATAATCGAGGAGTCGCCCGCGCCAGGGATTTCCCACGCGATCTGCGCGGCGATGGCCGATGCGGCGCTGAAACTCGCCGCCGTCTCCGGTTACACGAATGCCGGGACGTTCGAGTTCCTTGTCGATGGCGATAATTTCTATTTTCTCGAGGTGAACGCGAGGCTCCAGGTCGAGCATCCGATCACGGAGATTCGTTTCGGATGCGATCTGGTCGCCGAGCAACTGCGAATCGCCGAGGGCGAACACGTTACCGAGCCGGCCGCGCCGCGCGGCAGCGCGATCGAATGCCGGGTGTATGCCGAGGACGCGGAGCGGGACTTTCGCCCGGCGGTGGGAAGCGTACTCGAGATGAGAATTCCCGCGGGTCCGGGCGTGCGGTTCGACACGCATCTAACGCGCGCGGCCGAAATCGGGACTCACTACGACGGCCTGATGGGAAAACTCATCTGCTGGGGCGCCGACCGGGAAGAAGCGCGCCGCCGCGCGCTCGGAGCGCTCGACGAATTGGCGATCCTGGGCATCATCAACACCGCCGGATTTCTCCGCGACGTGATCGCGAGCGATCCGTTCCGCCGCGCCGATCTCTCGACCCGGTTCGTGGACGAATTCTTCACCGGATGGCATCCCGACGACACCGCGCTCGACGCCGCGCTGATCGCGGCGGTGCTTGCGGCGGCGGGCACGTTGGGTATCAGGCGCGAGGGCGAGCGTGCCGCCGCAACCGGCGCGCCGAGGCCTGAAACAGCGCGATCGCCATGGGCGGAACTCGGGGGCTTCGAGTTGTGGAGGCCGCGATGAAGCTCAAGCGGATCGGCGACGGGCGAGAATTCGACGCGCAACTGGTTGCCGCCGAGGGCGGGCGGATTCGCGCGCTCGCGGATGGACGCGAAATTGCCGCCGGCGTCGAGCAGCTCCCCGATGGCAGCGCGCTGCTCACCATCGGCACGCGCCGACTGCGCGTCTTCGCAGCGCGGCGCAACTCATCGATCCTCGTCGCCGTCGGTCCGAGCACGTTCGAGTTCGCTCCCGTCGAGGAGGCCGCGCGGCGTCATTCTCGCGGCCTTGCTGCGCCGGCGATTACGGCGCCGATGCCGGGCAAAGTCCTCAAAGTGCTCGTCGAGGCCGGCGATCAGGTCGAGCCGGGCGAGTCGCTGGTCGTCATCGAAGCGATGAAGATGGAGACCGCGGTCGCGGCCGAAAGCCCCGCCATCATCACGCGGGTGCGCGTCGCCGAGGGTCAGATGGTCGACCACGGCGACGTGCTGATCGAACTCAGCCCGGTCCCCGATTCAGAAGCGCCCGAATCTGCCCCGCCGCAGTCGTGAGCCACTGCTCGAAGTCGCCCTCGCTTTCGACGACTATGTGCAGCTTGCCATCCTTGGAGAGCGACACGCGCCCGGGATGTTCGGGCCGAAGCGGAATCACGACCGCCTCGCGTGAGATGCCGAGCGGCTCGATTATCGCGAAGATGCGCTCGATCTCCTTGAGCGTTACTGCTGTGAGCATGATTGCCGGCGTTTTCGCCGTCGCCCGGTGCGGCCGCCGCTATTTACATACGGGGCAGGCCGCATAAGCTCAAGGGTGAGGGCCGCGCGGCCCGCGGGAGGGCTTATCTCGTGTACGGAACGATCAAAAGGATAATCAAAGACAAGGGATTCGGATTCATCACTCCCGACGACGGCGGCGACGAGGTGTTCTTCCATCGGTCGCGCCTGTCGCCCAAGGTCTATTTCGAGGATCTCCGCGAGGGCACCGACGTGCAGTTCGACGTGCGTCCGGGCGAAAAGGGCCGGCAGGCGTTCAACCTTCGGTTGCGCTGAACCGTAGCGGCGCAGGATTCGATTTGCGCCGCGGCGGCGCAATCGAGGCGATGAAGCCCGCCGAATCTCGTGCTAGCTTTGAATCGCGGCAGCCACCGGCGTCCGATTGAGCGCCGCCGCGGGCCGCAGCGAAGCGCAATTGGAACCTCACATAATCGAGCGCGCCGAGCATCCCGTCTCGCGCCGCGATATTGACCCGAATGTCCTGAAGGTCCTTTATCGCCTCGCCAATGCGGGGCACGTCGCGTACCTGGTTGGCGGCGGCGTGCGCGACCTGATGCTGGGGCGGGTTCCGAAGGATTTCGATGTAGCGACTTCCGCACATCCGCAGGAAGTTCGCCATCTGTTCCGCAATTCGCGCATAATCGGGCGGCGCTTCCGCCTCATCCACGTCTTCTTCGGTCCGCAGAACATCGAGGTCGCAACCTTCCGCCGCCAGAGCGAGGAACTCGCCGAGTCCCCCGACCCGCTGATCCGGCTCGACAACACCTTTGGCACCCCGGAGGAGGACGCGTTTCGGCGCGACTTCACCGTCAACGCCCTCTTCTACGATCCGCAGACGTTTCGCGTGATCGACTACACCGGTGGCGCCGAGGATCTCCGCGCGCGCCTCATCCGCACGATCGGGGACCCGGAACTCAGGATGCGCGAGGATCCGGTGCGGATGATGCGGGCGGTGAGGTTTGCGGCCAAGCTCGGTTTCGAGATCGAACCGCGCACGCGCTCGGCGATCGAGCGTCATCGCGGCGACCTTCTTAAATCATCGGTGCCCCGCCTGGTCGAGGAAACTTACCGCACGCTCGGGCAGGCGGAGGCTGCGCGCGCTCTCGTCCTGATGGAGCAGCTTGGGCTCCTGGAGCAGGTGCTGCCGTTCCTTTCCGCACATCTCAAGGCGCATGCCGGCGATCTCGAGAGCGCGCCCGCGGTCCGCAATCTCGCCGCACTCGGCCGTTCGATCGGCGGCGGGCTCGCCGCGGGTCATCCGCTGATCCTGGCGGCGATGTTCCTCGACTTCTGCCTGACTGGCGCGGCGCGCGCCGCCGGCGGCGGCTTCGCCCTGGTCACGGAACTGCGCGCGCGAGGGTTCGCTCGCGGCGACACGGAACATATGCGGCTTTTGATCGAGGCGTTCGATCACCTGGCGGCGCCATCGAGGCGCACGCGCCGGCTGATGCGCCGGCCGTATTTCGGCGAGGCGCGGCGGTTTTTCGAGATGATGGCGCCTACGTATCAAATCGATCGCACGCCGCTCATCCGATTTCTCGCCGATCCGGACCATTACTTTTTGCGCCAACCCGCCGCCCCGCAGGAGGGAGCAAGCCCCCGCCGCCGGCGACGGCGCCGACGACGACGCGGCCGCTTTCGCAATCGATTGCATCGTCCTGCGGCCAAGGGCGTTACCGCTGCCGTATCGGGTCCGCAATCGACGGGAGAGCAGGCGCCGGCGGACCTCGTCTCACCCGCCGAGCGGGAAAATCCTGCGCCGATCGGCCCGGACAGGCGCGATTAGCCCGCGACATCGCCCGCGGGCGGCGCGGATTTTCGACTTCAATCCGCAGCGATTTCGGCGGAAAGCTCTCTCTTTATCTGAACAAAGCGCGTGAGTCCGGTGAGCGTGATGATGCCCACCAGCTTTCCTCCATCGATGACGAGCAGGCGGCGGCTGTTGGCCTCATTCATCTTGTGAATCGCGCCGATCGCGCTGGCCTCGGGTTCGATCTCGATTCGCGGATCGAGCGGGATCATGATCTCGGAGACGGTTTTCCGCGCCCGCTCCTCGCTTGGACAATGGCGAAGCTGCGACAGCGAGAGCAGGCCAACAACTCGTCCGTCCGCCAGCACGGGAAAACCGCCGTACCCCAGCTTCAGAAAATAGTGCTCGATTGCATCCGCGACCGGCAGTTCGGCGGCGAGCGTCACCGGTTCGCGGGTCATGATGTCGCCCACGCGGACGCGCCGGAGCGTCTGATCCATCATCGTGCTCTGGTATCCGCCGGCCGCCGCGGCTCGAAGGAACAGTCCGATGAAGATCAGCCAGAGACCGCCCACGAGCGCGCCGGAAAAGATTTCGACCGCTCCGAGACCCATCAATGCCCACGCGATGTTGCGGCCCCAGTCC
>Ga0187771_10000746_pt1 | contig 20466 bp, 20 predicted proteins | sample 0116_SJ02_MP15_1_FD_133139 | JGI IMG/M metagenome (GOLD analysis project Ga0187771, IMG submission 133139) | Tropical peat soil microbial communities from peatlands in Department of Meta, Colombia - 0116_SJ02_MP15_10_MG | ecosystem: Environmental > Terrestrial > Soil > Wetlands > Peat | place...
ACCGGCAAGGTCAGCTTGCCGACATTGGCGACCGCGATGCCTTCCGCCAGCGTCGGCCCGCCGAGCGGCCGGTGCCCGTTGTACAGCGCGTTCCACACCGAGGGATAAAGCGCGGCTTCTGCGCCGACGACATCAATCTGGGGCCTTCGCGCGCGCGCGGCGATGGCATTGCCGGCGATCAGCCCGCCGCCGCCAATCGGGACCACCAGCACGTCGAGATCGCCGACCTCCTCCAGCATTTCCAGCGCGATGGTGCCCTGCCCGGCAATAATGCGCGGATCGTCGTAAGGATGCACCAGCGTGGGTCCCCGCTCGCGCAGGATTTCACCGCAGCGCTGTTCCGCCTCCGCCACGCTTTCGCCCTCGAGCACCACCTCGGCGCCATGCGCGCGGGTCGCCGCCACCTTCACGAAGGGCGTCGTCACCGGCATGACGATGGTCGCCGGAATGCCGAGCCGCTCGGCGTGATAGGCGACCGCCTGCGCATGATTGCCGGCCGACATGGCGATGACGCCGCGCTTGCGCTCGGCCTCGCTCAGCGAAGCGAGCTTGACCAGTGCGCCGCGCTCCTTGAACGAATTGGTGACCTGCAGGTTCTCGTATTTGACGTAGACCTCGGCGCCGGTAAGCGCTGACAGCCGCGGCGCCGGCAGCATGGGCGTGCGCAGCACGGCGCCTTGAATCACGCTCCGGGCGGCTTCAATATCGGCAATCGTGACGCTCAAGGCTTGGCCTCCGCGTGCATTCAAAACACCATGCCGCAAGCACGGCCGGCATTCCAGCCGGTTCGCCGGCCGCCCCTTGCGCCGGTCCGATTCGTTCGCCATTTCCGCATTGAGGCTTGCAATCGAGGGGACCTGCATGGCGATCGACGTCAAACCCCACGCCTACGATCCGGTCAAGAATCCCGAGCTGTTCGAAGGGGTTCTGGCCCGGCGGGTGGTCGCCTTCGTGATCGATTTCATCATTATCGCCATACCGGTCGTGCTGGCGGCGATGTTCATTTTCGCCTTCGGTATCGTCACGCTCGGGCTCGGCTTGGCCCTCTATTGGCTATTGTCGCCCGCAACCGTGATCTGGGCGCTGGTCTATTTCGGCGTCACGCTGGGCGGCCCGCGCTCGGCCACCATCGGCATGCGCATTGTCGACCTCGAAATGCGCACCTGGTACGGCGCGCCCGCCTATTTCGTGCTCGGCGCCGTGCACGCGATCGCGTTCTGGTTCACCATCTCGTTCTTCACGCCGCTGATCCTGCTGGTCGCCTTTTTCAACGAGCGGCGTCGGCTGTTGCACGACATCCTGCTCGGCACTGTGGTGATCAACAGCCAGGCGCGCGCCGCTTTGCACAGCGCGCCGGCGCGATAAAGGGCTTTGACGGCGGCGGCTTGCCGCGCAATGCTAAGGATGAATCCGTGAGCGAGATGACGGCCTCTTAAGACGTGACCCAGCATTCCCGTGATACGCCGCAATTCTATCTGACCGCGCCCTCGCCCTGCCCTTATCTGCCGGGTCAGGAAGAGCGCAAGGTATTCACGCATCTGGTCGGCGAGCGCGCCACCGAACTCAACGATCTGCTCACCCATGGCGGCTTCCGCCGCAGCCAGTCGATCGCCTACCGGCCGGCCTGCGAAAGCTGCCGCGCCTGCGTGTCGGTGCGCGTGGTGGTCAACGACTTCATGCCGTCGCGCAACATGCGCCGCATCGCCGAGCGCAACAGCGACGTGATCGGCGAGATGCGCCCGCCAGCGCCCACCTCCGAGCAATATTCGGTGTTCCGCGCCTATCTCGACATCCGCCACCGCGACGGCGGCATGGCCGACATGACTGTGCTCGACTACGCCATGATGATCGAGGACAGCCACGTCAAGACGCGGCTCATCGAATACCGCCGGCGCGGGCCGGACAGCGGCATCAACGGCCGCGGCGACGGGCAGTTGCTGGCGGTGGCGCTGACCGACGTGCTCGGCGACGGGCTGTCGATGGTCTACTCGTTCTTCGACCCGGACGAGAGCGAGCGCTCGCTCGGCACGCTGATGATTCTCGATCACATCGAACGCGCCAAGGCGATGGGGCTGACCTACGTCTATCTCGGTTATTGGATACCCGGCTCGCGCAAGATGGACTACAAGGGCCGCTTCCTGCCGCAAGAGCGGCTGCTCCCCTCGGGCTGGAGCCGCGTCGAGCGCTAGACGCGGCCGCCTCGCGCTTCAGAGGCCGGGAACCGGCACGCCCAAGATCTGCGCGATCAAAAACAGATTGAGCACCAGCACGATCACGGTCGCGATCACGGCCGTGGCATGGGTCAACCGGCTGTTGACGAAACGGCCCATGATATCGGCGCGTCCGGTGAAGATCAGCAGCGCGATCATCGGCAGCGGCAGCGCGATCGACAACAGCACCTGGCTCACCACCAGCGCCTGCGTGACATTGACGCCATAGGCCACCACCGCGAAGGCGGGCGCCATAGTGATGACGCGGCGTAGCCAGACCGGAATGCGGAATCCGACGAAGCCTTGCATAATCATCTGCCCGGCCATGGTGCCGACCACCGAGCTCGAGATGCCGGAGGCGATGAGCGAGAGCAGGAAGATGCCGGCGGCGCCGATGCCGAGCAGCGGCGCCAGCGTGTGATAGGCGGTCTCGATCTCGGCGACGTCCGGATGGCCGGCATGGAAAGCGCCCGAGGCCATCATCACCATGGCTATGTTGACGAGGCCGGCGATCGCCAGCGCGATCACCACCTCGTGGTTGGAAATACGCACCAGCAGGCGGCGCTCGCGCTCGCCGCGGCCAGGCGTGCGCGCCTGCGTCAGACCGGAATGCAGATAGACCGCGTGCGGCATCACCGTCGCGCCGATGATGCCGACCGAGATGAGCAGAGCCTCGCCGCTGGGGATTTCCGGCTTGACCGAGTGCAGCGCCACGGCGCCCCAGTCGACCGGCACGATGAACACTTCAATCAGGTAGCAAAGCCCGATGATGCCGACCAGGCTGCCGATGATTAGCTCGACCGGCCGGAAGCCGCGGTTCTCCACCATCAGGATAGCGTAGGTGATAATGGCGGTGATCCCCATGCCGGCGATCAGCGGCATCCCGAACAGCAACGAGAAGCCGACCGCCCCGCCGAGAAACTCGGCGAGGTCCGTCGCCATGGCGGCGATCTCGCTCACCAGCCACATCGCCCGCACCAGGGATCTGGGGAAATGGCCGCGGCACATTTCCGCGAGATTGCGGCCAGTCACGATGCCGAGCTTGGCCGACAGCGCCTGGAACAACATGGCGATCAGATTGGCGAGCAGCACCACCCACAACAGGCTGTAGCCGTATTTGGCGCCGGCCTGGATGTTGGTGGCGAAATTGCCCGGGTCAATGTAGGCGATCGAGGCGACGACCGCCGGGCCGGCGAAGGCGAGATAGGCGGCCGGCCCCCGCCGCTTGCCGCTCAAGATGGCCTGCGTCGCCTCGACGGTGCGATCCGTCAACAACGCTCGACGGGCGGTGAGATTGCTCATGCGCGCGGCCGCCCCAGCCTCGACCCAAAAATGTAGCTTTGGCTACACTTGAGCATAAGTAGCCGGGAGCGAATGTCAACGTACAGATTGTAGCCAGTTGAACAATTTGATAATGTCGGTCACCGCGCCTCGCTGGCGGGCAGCGCGGCGCTTTCCCGGGGGACGCGCATGTTGGCCGCACCGAAGAAGAAACCGGCGAAGACCGCGGTCAAGCTGCCGGCCGAGCTCACCCAGGCGCGCCGCTTCGGCAAGACCCGCTCGGCCCAGTCGGCCGCCCTGCTCGAGGACTATGTCGAGCTGATCGACGACCTGTTGACCTCAAGCGGCGAGGCGCGGCCGACCGATATCGCCCGCCGGCTCGGCGTCTCGCACGCCACCGCCATCAAGACGATCGCCCGCCTCAAACGCAACGGCTTGGCGACCGGCCGCCCCTATCGCGGCGTCTTCCTGACCCAGGACGGGCAGAAGCTCGCCGCGCGCGTGCGGGCGCGGCATCGGCTAGTGGTGAACATCCTGCTCGCCTTGGGCGTGCCCACGGAAGCCGCGGAAGCCGACGCGGAAGGCATCGAGCATCATGTCTCGGAAGCTACGCTGAAAGCCTTCGCCCAGTTCCTGACGATCCGCGACCAAGGCTAGGCCGTCGCGCGCCGGGACGCGCGCATCGTGCAAGCCTATTCGCCTTCTTCTTCTCCGCCCTTGCCGCCGCCTGGCGCGCCGCGGAACTTGTTGTTCTTAGGGAAGCCCTTGGGCACGATGCGGCCGGCGTCGGCGCGGTTGCCGCGCCAATCCTTCAATTCCTTAATCGGCACGCTGAAACTGCGCCCGGCGCCGTCGGTCCAGCTCAGCCCCATCTCGGCCTTGAAGGTGGTGACGTCGGAGAGCCCCTTCTCCTTGTAGCGCTGCAGCCGCACGCCGCGTCCACGCGTCATCTCCGGTACCTGGTCGATCGGGAAGATCACCATCTTGCGGTTCAAGCCGACCGCGGCGACCAACTCGCCGTCGACTACGGTCAGCGCCGCCGCCTTGTCGGCGCCCTTCAGGTTGAGCACCTGCTTGCCCTTGCGGGTGGTGCCGAGCACCTCGTCCTCGAGCACGACGAAGCCGTTGCCGCCATAGCTCGCCACCAGGAATTTGCGGCCGCCTTGATAGGCGAGCGCGGCGACGATGTCGGCATCCTGCTCGATGTCGAAATAGAGCCGCACTGGCTCGCCATGCCCGCGCCCGCCCGGCAGCTTGGACGCTTCGAGCGTGTAGAACTTGCCGTTGCCGGCGAAAATCAGGACCTTGGCGGTGGTCTCGCTCGGAAAGGCGAATTTCAGTGCGTCGTCGCTCTTGAACGAGAGCCCGGAGAAATCGCTGACATGCCCGCGTAACGCGCGGATCCAGCCCTTCTCCGACACTACGACGGTAATTGGCTCGCGCACCACCATCGCCTCTTCGATCGCCGCCTCGTCATGCGCCGGCGCTTCGCCGAAGCTGGTACGGCGTTTGCCGAGCTCGGTCTTCGGCCCGAACTGAACCTTCAGTTCCTTGATCTCGCCGGCGATCTTCTTCCATTGCCGCGCCGGCGAACCGGTCAGCGCCTTGATTGATTTGAGTTCCTCGCGCAGCGCCTTGTCCTCGGAGCGGATCTCCATTTCCTCGAGCTTGCGCAAGTTGCGCAGACGCATATTGAGGATGGCGTCGCCCTGTACATCAGTGAGCTTAAACTCCTTCATCAAGACCGGCTTCGGCTCGTCCTCGCGCCGGATGATCTTGATCACCTTGTCGAGGTTGAGATAGGCGACGAGGAAACCGCCGAGCACCTCCAGCCGGTGCTCGATCTCGGCGAGCCGGTGACGGGAGCGGCGCAGCAGCACGTCGCGCCGGTGGTCGAGCCATTCGCGCAACGCCTCGGCAAGGCCGACCACCTGCGGAATGCGCCCTTTCACCAGCACGTTCATGTTGAGCGGGATGCGGCTTTCCAGCTCGGTGAGCTTGAACAGCGACTCCATCATCAGCTCTGCATCAACAGCCCGCGAGCGCGGCTCGATCACCAGCCGCAGGTCCTCCGCCGATTCATCGCGCACGTCGGCAACCAGCGGCAGTTTCTTCTCGTTGAGCAGTTCGGCGATCTTCTCGACCAGCCGCGACTTCTGCACCAGCCAAGGGATGTCCTTGACCACCACTACATAGGTGCCGCGCCCGGTCTCCTCGACCTCCCAGCATGCGCGCACGCGGAACGAGCCGCGCCCGGTGGCATAGGCCTCGGCGATTTCCTCCGGCTTGTCGACGATGACACCGCCGGTCGGGAAATCCGGCCCCTTCACGTATTTGAGCAGCGTCTTCGAGCGCGCGTTCGGATTGTCGATGAGGAACAGCGCGGCGTCGCACAGTTCGGCCGCGTTGTGCGGCGGGATCGAGGTGGCCATGCCGACCGCGATGCCCTGCGAGCCGTTCGCCAGCAGATTGGGAAACGCTGCGGGCAGCACTACAGGTTCCTGATTGGTGCCGTCGTAGCTCGGGCGGAAATCGACCGCGTCCTCGTCGATGCCCTCAAGCAGGAGCCGCGCAACATCGGTCATGCGCGCCTCGGTGTAGCGCATGGCCGCGGCGTTATCGCCGTCGATATTGCCGAAATTGCCTTGCCCGTCGATTAGCGGATAGCGCTGGGCGAAATCCTGCGCCAGCCGCACCAGCGCGTCGTAGATCGCCTGGTCGCCGTGCGGATGGAAATTGCCCATCACGTCGCCGACCACCTTGGCCGACTTCTTGAACGCCGCGTTGGGATCGAGGCGCAGGATGCGCATGCCGTACAGGATGCGGCGGTGCACTGGCTTGAGCCCGTCGCGCGCGTCCGGCAACGCACGGTTCATGATGGTGGAGAGCGCATAGGCGAGATAGCGCTCTTCCAGCGCGCCGCGCAGCGCGACCTCCTCGACTTGGCCTTTGTCGGGGGGAATCAGTCGTTTGTTCATGCCCGATAGCTACTGCGCCGTCTGCCCATGAACAAGCGAGGAACCCCGCAAAATGAGGGTTCCGCGCATTGCAAACCTACGCTTCCGGCCGCAAAACAGGCAGTCTTCGCCCGAGGAGCCGCCGATGCTCAGACCCTATCTGCCGATCTCCGCGCTCGGCATTGTCCTGCTGGCGGCCACGGCCGCCGCGCAGGAGGCCGGCCCGCCACCGCTGCAGACCAACGAGGCCTACGTCAACGACGTCATGCGCAAGTCGACGCTGGCAATTGACGATCCCATGGCGGTCTTCGCCTATGTGCTCGACAGCCTGCCCGCCCAGGTCAAGGTCTATCCGACGGAAAACCATTATTACTTCTCGTTCGACCTCAACGGCATCCGCTACGCCGGCAACATCAAGATCGATGCGCGGCTGCGCGCCGAAGGCAAAGTCGAATTCTCCTATTACGAGGATCGCGGGCCCTGGCTACCGGACGCGAAAGCGACCGCGCTCACCCTCGATGCCTCGCGTGGCGTCACGGTCGAGCAGGTCGAGCCGCTTGCCATCCGCATCAGCTACCGCAACAAGAGCGTCGTCTTCGCGCTCAACGATCTGTCGCAGGTCAAGCCTCCGGCCGCCGCACTTGCGCCGGACGATCACTTCATCGGTCCGATCTTCGATGAATCGGGGATCAGGTTCTTTCTGGTGTTCAACAGCCGCCTGAAACTGTTCCACTACATCCTCGACGAGACGATCATGCCCGCCGACGTGTTCGTGCCGGCGCCGGTCGGGCGTGGCCGCATCCTGATCGGCAAGCGCACCGGCTTTGCCGTCTATCGCGATCAGCAGCGCGAGCGGAAGATTCTGATCGGCGTCTTCCGCGACAACGTGGCGGCCAACAATTATATCGATGGCCCGTTCGATCAGATGCCGGACAATTTCATCGTCGGCGATTCATACCGGCAAGCCATTCTCGCGGTCGAGCCGGATCTCAAAGGCCAGATCAACCGCTACGGCAGCTTCGCCGACGGCGCGCGCTTCGCGGTTGAGCCATATATGGAATACCGCAGGCCGAACGACCTGGCGATTTTCGATCGCTGCGCCACCAGCCGGCGCATTCCGCCGCAGCGGTACGCCGCCTGCTTCGCCCTGCCACTGGAAGGCAGCCACGATCCTAATTCGGCGCCGCTCGCCATGCAACGCGGCGCGCGGTGACGCGGCACCATCGACGCCCGCACAAAAAGAATGGGCCGCCGGAGTCGAGCCGGCGACCCATAGTGATGTCTCGCTGAAGCGAGTGCGACTACCAGCACCACCAGCGGCGGCGCGAGCGCCAATGGTGGACCCAGTGGCAGCGACGGCGACGGCGCCACTGAACCTGATCGAGCGACGTGACCGCCTTGAGCGCCGAACCGACGGCCTCGCCATTGGCGGGAGCCGCGTTGACGACCGGCATGCTAAACAGCCCGAACACTAGGGCCATCAGCGTCGCAATGACTATTCTTTGCATCTGGTCTGCCTCCCATTCTTGCTGAGTTCAGTCCAAATCGAACTCAAGGAGCTTACCCAGCAAATTAGAAAGACGCGTGACTGGTCCATTCATCCAGCGTTCACGAACCGGTGTCGAACTATCGGATAATCCGATGAATTTGCCAAGGTTCCCTTTGCTGTATGCATTGGATGTTTGCGGTACCAACGTACCGCCATCGTTCCGCTGACACCGCTCAATCGGTCTCGTCGCGCATCTGCCCCCGCGATTCGTAATAGACCTTGATGAAAGGCGCGAGCAGTTTGTACAGCGCGTTCTTGGCCACCAGCGTGTCGTGCAGCACCAGATAATCGATGCCGGTGTAGATGAAGCAATTCATCGCGTCCTGCGGCGTCTCGACGATCGGCTCGCCCTTGATGTTGAACGAGGTGTTGACCAGCACCGGCACGCCGGTCAACTTCTCAAATTCAATCAGCAAATCGTACATTCGCTCGTTGTGCTCGCGCCGCACCGTCTGCACGCGCGCGCTGCCGTCGACATGGACGATGGCTGGAATGCGCTCCTTCCACTCCGGGCGCACCATCTTGGCGCGCAACATGAACGGTGACTCGTCCTCGCCGACGAAAATGTCCTTGGCCCGTTCGGAGGGCACGATCGGGGCGAACGGCCGGAAGGCCTGGCGGAATTTCACCCGCTTGTTAAGAATATCCTTCATCTCGGGCCGGCGCGGATCGCCCAGGATGCTGCGGTTGCCGAGCGCGCGCGGGCCGAATTCGGAACGGCCCTGGAACCAGCCGAACACGTTGCCATCTGCCAACAGTTTCGCGGTTTCCCGGCAGATGCTCTCGCCGCTTCCGTTGAACGTCTTGCGGGTCACCAGCAGCGGATTGCCGACGCGGCGCACCGCGTCGTCGGAATATTCGATGCCGAGCGTCGCCGTCTTCATGACGAAGCTGCGCGGCTTCTTCTGCACCGCCAGATGACCGTAATAGGCGCAACCGATGGCGATGCCATTGTCGCCGGCGGCCGGCTGGATCCAGACATGGTCGAAGCCGGCCTCGCGCACGATGCGGCCGTTGGCCACGCAATTGAGCGCCACGCCGCCGGCCAGGCATAGGTTCTTCGCGCCGGTCGTCTCGCGCAGCCAGCGCGCGCGGGCGAGCAGCACTTCCTCGGCGTCGTGCTGCACCTGCCAGGCCATGTCTTCCCAATGGCGCATGGCGGGGCTCGCCTCCCATTTCTTCACCCCATCCGGCATCCACGGCTGATTGAACTCGGCATCCCAGGCGGGAACGCCGAGCTCGCCGTTTTCGAGTTCGAGCAGCTTCCTGAAATTGTTCGGCCGGCCATAGGGCGCGAGCCCCATCACCTCGCCGCATTTGTTCCAATCGGCGAAGATGTAGCTCGACACGCGGCTATAGAGCGCGCCGAGCCCGTCCATGTTGAAGAACTCGTCGCTCAGCAGCCCGCGGCACGGTTGCAGCCAGACCTTGTTCAGTGGTTCAAGCTCGCTGCCCTTGAAGCGGTAGTAGCTCTCCGACTCGCGGGCGAGCGGATTGACGCCCTCGGTGAGCTGGCCCGGCTCCTTTATGTCGGAGGCGTAGTTGCCGACACCGTCGACTACCATCACCACGCCCTCCTCGAACGGCGAGACGGCGAAGGCGCTATAGGCGTGGGCGAGATGATGCGAGACCGTCATCACCTTGTTCGACTTAGGCAGATAGAGTGGGCTCTTGGCGGTCTGCTCACGCTCGCGCGGCAGCATGTCGCCCTGATAGACCATGCGCAGTTCCAGCTCTTCGACCGGCAGCACGTAGCAATTGCGTACCACCAGATCGACGTCGTCGAGCGTAATGCCCTCGGCGTTGAGGCAATAGTCGACGACCTCCTGGAAGAAGCCGCCGGCATGCTTTTGCCGCGTGATGCGCTCCTTCTCGATCGCATAGGCGATCGCGCCGTCGCGCAACAGGCACGCGCTGACGTCGTGGTCGTAGGCGTTGATTCCGAGAATGTAAGTGTGGTTTTTCGGCATCCGGTTACCCGCAGAGGCCAATGTGCATCAGGTCGCGCGCGCTTGGCAACCATCCGCCCACCTCGCGCGCCCTTGGCGCTACGCCGAGGCCGGACTTAAGCTATCGTCGCGTACGAGAGCAGGCCGCACGCCATGACACAGGTGAGACACATTTCCCGCGACCGCTGCTGTGGCGTGATCATCGATCTGCAGAACTTTTTCCTGGCGCAGATCGACAAGCGCCAGCGCTCGCGCATCAAAACCAATACGGCCAATTTCGTCCGCCTGCTCAATTATTTTCAAATCCCCATCATGGTGACGATCGAGCGGCCGCTCGACATCAAAGGCACCTTGCCCAACGAGGTCGGCAAACATCTGGGCGCGAATGCGCGCACCTTCGAGAAGAGTTTCTTCGATTTGTGCAAAGAGGAAAAGATCAGCAGCCATCTCGCCGGCCTGAAAAAGCAGCAGGCGATCGTGGCTGGCTGCGAGACCGACGTCTGCGTGTTGCAATCCTGCCTCGGCCTTATCGATCTCGGCTATGAGGTCTTTCTCGTCGAAGAGCTGATCTTTTCCTCCGCGCGCAATGTCGAGGCGGCGCTCGCCCGCATGCAGGCGGAAGGTGTCGTTGTCGTGAGCTACAAGACCCTGTTCTACGAATTGCTGGAAGCGGTTGAAAGCTTTCGGCGCGCGGAGAAAATGCTCGCGGCTTACGGCCCCTTCCCCGATGACCTGCCGGACACGGCGCTTCTATAAACCTCCCGCCGCCAGGGCGCCGCGCGAGCCGCGCAACAGTGCGGCGATGAAATGCGCCCGCTCGTCGGACAGCGTCAGCCCGCGCGGCTCGAGCACGTGGCGTTCCAGAAAAAAGCCGGTGAGCGCGAAGCCGTCGGCGAGATCGCTCCCCGCCGGCGCCGCCTCCCGCTCGCGCAGGAACGCCGGCAACGGCAGCATCTTGTCGGCGTAAGGCTCGCCCGCTTCGCGCGACACCGCCCGGCCCGATTTCGGCGAGACATAGATCAGATCGGAGCGCACACCGGTCGAAACGCATTGCGTGAGATCGAGCCCGAAGCCGAGCTCGGCCAGCACCAACAGCTCGAAGCGCACCACCATCGGCGCGGCCACCGCCGCATCGTCGAGGCGGTCGAGCAGTTCGTTGAACTCGGCATAGAGCCCGGCATGCGGATCCCGCTCTGGCAACAGCCGCATCAGCGCGGCGAGGTGGCTCACGCCATAGATCGCGTGCGAAGCAGAAAAAAAATTTGCCGCCCGCAGATTGAGCCCCTCCACGGTGTAATTGCCGAGATGCTCGTCGAGCCGCGCCCGCCAGGTCGCGGAAAGCGTATTGCCCGGCTGCAGGATCGGCTTCATGCGCGAACCGAAGCCGCCGCGCACCAGGCCGAGATGGCGGCCGTGCTCGCGCGTCATCAATTCGAGGATGCCGTTCGCCTCCCCGTGCCGCTTAACGCCGAGCACGATGCCTTCATCGGTCCATTGCATGGTCTTTGGTCATTCCAAGGCGCGAGCGAAAACGAGCGAACCCGGGATCCATACTCCCAGAATCGAAGGAAATCACGACGACTGGGGTTATGGATTCCAGGTCCGGCGCTGTCGCCGTCCCGAAATGGTGGTTACTCCTTCGGAAACTCCAGCCCCATCGCCCGGTAGCGCTCGGGGTCCTCGCCCCAGCCCTGGCGCACCTTGACGAACAGGAACAGGTGCACCTTGGCCTCGACGATGTCGGCGATCTCCTTGCGTGCCGCCTCGCCGATCGCCTTGATGGTCTGCCCGCCCTTGCCGAGCACGATCTTGCGCTGGCTTTCCCGCTCCACATAGATCGTCTGCTCGATGCGGATGTCGCCCTTGCGCAGCTCCTTCCACACGTCGGTTTCCACCGTCGACTGATAGGGCAATTCGAGGTGCAGCCGCTCGAACAGCTTCTCGCGCGTGATCTCGGCGGCAAGCTGGCGCAGCGGCGCGTCCGACATCTGGTCGGGCGGATAGAGCCACGGCCCGGCTGGCACGCGGCCGGCGAGCCAGCGCTTGAGATCGCCGATGCCGTCGCCGGTTAGCGCCGAGATCATGAAGGTCGTCTCAAAATTCGCCTTGCCATTGGCCGCTTGCGCGAGTGCCAGCAAGGCTTCGCGCGGAACGAGATCGATCTTGTTAAGGATCAGGAATTTCGGAACCTTCACCTCGCCGAGCCTGTCGAGGATCGCCTGAGCCTCCTCGTCGAGCCCCTTGCGCGCATCGATCAGCACGCCGACCAGATCGGCATCGTGCGCACCGCTCCAGGCGGTCGTCACCATGGCGCGGTCGAGCCGCCGGCGCGGCGCGAAGATGCCCGGCGTATCGACCAGGATGAGCTGCGCGACGCCCTCCACCGCGATGCCGCGGATAAGCGCGCGCGTGGTCTGCACCTTGCGCGAGACGATGGTGACCTTGGAGCCGACCAGCGCATTGATCAGCGTCGACTTGCCGGCATTGGGCGCGCCGATCAGCGCGACGAAGCCGCAGCGCGTCTCGCCCTCTGGCTTGTGCTCAACCATCGAGCTTGTCCGCCGACACCCCGACGCGCGTCAGCATGGCGGCGGCGGCGGCCTGCTCGGCCGCCCGCTTGGAGGAGCCGACGCCTTCCGCCGGCGGCCGGTCGGGCAGCAGCACGGCGACGCGGAACTCGGGATCGTGATGCGGGCCGGTGCGCGCCAATTCCTTGTAGGCCGGCGTCGGCAGGCCGCGCGCCTGCGCCCATTCCTGCAGCATGGTCTTCGGGTCGCGCAACGGGCGCAGCGGCTTGAGCATGCGCTCCTTCCAGAAGCGGGCGATCAGCGTCTCGGCCGCCGCATAGCCGCCGTCGGTGAACACCGCACCGACCAGCGCCTCGCAGGCATCCGCCAGAATGGTCGTGCGCAACCGCCCGCCGGCATGCGATTCCGAGCTGCCGAGCTTGAGCGCCGGCCCGAGATCCATGGCGCGGGCGACCTCGGCGCAGGTCTCCTTGCGCACCAGGTCGGCAAGCCGCCGTGACAGCTCGCCCTCGTTCGCCTTGGGGAACGAGCTATACAGCATGTTGGAAATCGCCAGCCCGAGCACGTGGTCGCCGAGAAATTCCAGGCGCTGATAGCTATGCGCGCGGGTGGCGCCGCCGGACAGCGCCGAAATGTGCGTGAGCGCGCGCTCCAGCAACGCCTTGTCGGCGAATTGGTAGCCGATGCGCTCCTCCAGCGCCGCTCGTTCCTTGGCCTTCCGGCTCATCGTATGATCGTGAACAATCTGCTCCAGCGCAGCGACACCGGCCAGCGCCAGAATTCCCAAGCGCGCTCGCCCTCATAGACGGAAAAGAAAATGATCTGCGCTTTGCCGACGATGTTCTCGAACGGCACCATGCCGACTTGACTGAACCGGCTGTCGGTCGAATTGTCGCGGTTGTCGCCCATCATGAAATAGTGGCCGGGCGGCACGGTATAGACCTGCGTGTTGTCGGCAAAGCCGTTATCGACCAGATCGAGCGTGTAGAAGCTCACCCCGTTCGGCAGCGTCTCTTTCCAGCGCTTGACCGGCGCTGCGGGCACGCCCTCCTCGTTCTCGACGAAGGGCGGCGCCGGCTCGCGCTTGACGCCGACGCCGTTGATGAAGACCTGCCCGTCGATCACCTGGATCTTGTCGCCGGGCAGGCCCATCACGCGCTTGATGTAATCGGTCGAGGTATCCTTGGGTAGACGGAACACGACGACGTCGCCGCGCTGCGGCAGCCAGTCGCCCGGGATGCGCCCGGAAAACAACGGCAGCGACAGCGGCAGCGAGAAGTGGCTGTAACCATACGAATATTTCGACACGAACAGGTAGTCGCCGACCAAGAGCGTCGCCTTCATCGAGCCGGAGGGGATGTTGAAGGGCTGAAACAGGAAGGTGCGGATCACCAAGGCGATAATCAAGGCATGGAAGACGACGCGGACGGTTTCGCCAATGCCGCCTTCCTTCCGTTTTGTATTGGTTGTCACGCTCATCGGCCTCTCGTCCCGCGCACCCCGGCGATCTTGTAGCGGCTGCCCCGCGCGGGCGCAATGAAGAACGCCGCGCTGATCGCATAAGCAGTTGGTTGGATTGCGTTTCTTGGCGTCAGCCTGACGCGCGCGGCAGTGCCGAAATGATCACGATGGCCTGCGCCGAGGGGCCCTCGTCGGTGAGCGAGACGTCGATGCGCGCCTCGCAGCCGGCTGGCGTGATCGCTTGCAGTCGTTTGAGCGCGCCGCCGGTCAATTGCATGGTCGGCCGCCCGGAGGCGAGGTTGACCACGCCCATGTCGCGCCAGAACACGCCGGCGCGGAAGCCTGTGCCGAGCGCCTTCGAGCAGGCTTCCTTGGCGGCAAACCGCTTGGCGTAGGTCTCCACCCGGTTAGCCTTGCCCTCCGCCCTGGCCCGCTCGGCCGGCGTGAAGATGCGGCCGAGGAAGCGGTCGCCGTAGCGTTCGATGCTGCGCGCGACGCGCCGCACATCGACTAGGTCTGAGCCGAGCCCGATGATCATGCCGAACGAATCTTTTGCCGGCCGCGATCCATCGCCGCACGCATGAACTTGATGGTGTCGGCCAGCCCCTCGAACACCGCTTCGCCGATGAGGAAATGGCCGATATTGAGCTCGACCACCTGCGGCAGCGTGGCGATCGTCTCGGCGCTGGCATAGTCGAGCCCGTGCCCGGCATGCACTTCGAGTCCGAGGCTTTTCGCCAGCAGCGCGCCGGCGCGGATCAGCCCCCATTCGGCCGCCGCCTCGGCCGCGCGCTTGCCGCTGAGCGCGTCGCACCAGGCGCCGGTGTGCAGCTCGATCACCGGCGCACCCAATTCGACCGCCGCCTCGATCTGCGGCGCCGCCGCGGCGATGAACAGCGACACCTGGATGCCGGCATGCTTGAGCTCGTCCACCACCGGGGCAAGCTGCGCGTGCTGCTTGGCCGCGTCGAGCCCGCCTTCGGTGGTGCGCTCGGTGCGCTTTTCCGGCACCAGGCAAACCGCGTGCGGTAGCGTCTTCAGCGCGATGGCCACCATCTCGGACGTCGCCGCCATCTCGAAATTGAGCGGCTTGTCGATCTCCGCCTTTAGCCGCGCGATGTCGTCGTCCTGGATGTGGCGGCGGTCCTCGCGCAAATGCGCGGTGATGCCGTCGCAGCCTGCGGCGATGGCGAGCTTGGCCGCGCGCACCGGATCGGGATGCCGCCCGCCGCGCGCATTGCGGATGGTGGCGACATGGTCGACATTGACGCCGAGCCGAAGGTGAGGCGCGTTCATCTAACCGTTCACCCGTTCCGCCTTCGCCACCACCGGCTTGGCGCGCAATTGCGCAATGATGGCGGTGAGGTGCTTGAGATCGTAGACCTCGAGATCGATCGTGACGTCGGTGAAGTCCGGCGCCCGCCGCGCCATGCGGATATTGTCGATATTGCCGTCGTGCTCGGCGATCACCTGCGCGATCTGCGCCAGCGAGCCGGGCTCGTTCACCGACTGCACGGCAATGCGCGCCGGAAAGCGGCGCGGCGTCGCCTCCTCCTCGTCCCAGCGCACGTCGAGCCAGCGCTCCGGCTGGTCCTCGAAATCGCTCAAGGCGTGCGACTGGATCGGATAGATGGTGATCCCCTCGCCTGGCGTGAGAATGCCGACGATGCGGTCGCCCGGCACGGCACCCTCGGGAGCGAAGCGCACCGGCAGATCACTATTGATGCCACGGATCGGGATCGCCGTGCCATCGCTTTGCGGCACTTTGAATTTGACCGAGGTGAGTTTTTTTAAGCCGAACCAGCCGCTTTCCGACCTCGGCTTCACCGCCATAGCGGCGGCGCGCTCTTCCTTGTAGTCGGGATACATGGCGCGGGCGACGTCGGAGGCCTTTAGTTCGCTGCGTCCGACCGCCGCCATCACGTCGTCGATCGAGGCGCGGGCCAGCCGCGGCAGCGCTCCGGTCAGCTTCTCGTCCAAATAGGCGATCTTGGCGCGCTGGAACAGGCGCTCGACGATACGGCGGCCGAGCCCCGTATATTGCTCGCGCACCGTCGCCCGGGTGGCGCGCCGGATGGACGCACGCGCCTTGCCGGTGACGACGAGCGACTCCCAGGCCGACGGCGGCGCCGTTTGCGCCTTCGAGGTGATGATCTCCACCTCGTCGCCATTGCCCAGTTCCGAGGTCAGCGGCGAGATCTTGCCGTTGATCTTGCAGCCGACCGCCGTGTTGCCGACGTCGGTATGCACCGCATAGGCGAAATCGATCGGCGTCGCCTTGCGCGGCAACGCGATCAGCTTGCCCTTGGGCGTGAAGCAGAACACCTGGTCGTGGAACAGCTCGAGCTTGGTGTGCTCGAGGAATTCCTCCGGATTGGAGCCTTCCGCCAGCAATTCGATCGTGCGCCGCAGCCAGGCATAGGCGCTCGATTCGCGCGACAGGAGCTCGGTCGGCGAGCCGACATCGTCCTTATAGAGCGCGTGCGCGGCGATGCCGTATTCCGCGATCTCGTGCATTTCCGTGGTGCGGATCTGCAGCTCGACGCGTTGCTGGCCCGGCCCGATCACCGTGCTGTGGAGCGAGCGGTAATCGTTGCGCTTGGGCGTCGAGACGTAATCCTTGAAGCGGCCCGGCACCATCGGCCAGGTGGTGTGCACGATGCCGAGCGCCTGATAGCACTCGGCCACCGTCTTCACGATGACGCGGAAGCCGAAAATATCGGACAGTTGCTCGAAGCCGATCGACTTGCGCTCCATCTTGCGCCAGATCGAATAGGCGCGCTTGCGCCGGCCGACGACTTTCGCGGTAATGCCGCGATCGGCCAGTTTGCGCGTCAATTGCTGCTCGATTTCCGCAATTAAATGCCTGTTGCGCTCGGCCAAGCTGTCGAGGCGCGCGCTCACCACGTGATAGGCCTCCAGATAGAGCTCGCGGAACGCCAAGTCGTCGAGCTCCTCGCGCATCTCGTGCATGCCCATGCGGCCGGCGAGAGGCGCATAGATCTCGAGCGTCTCCTCGGCCGTGCGGCGGCGCGCCTCGGTTGGCATGTATTGCAGCGTACGCATGTTGTGCAGCCGGTCGGCGAGCTTGATCAGCAGCACGCGCACGTCGTCGGCAATCGCCAAAAGAAGCTTGCGCAGGTTCTCCGCCTGCTTGGCCTCCTTGGTGACCAGGTCGAGCTTCTTCAGCTTGGTCAATCCGTCGACCAGCGCGCCGATGTCGGGGCCGAACAGGCTGTCGATCTCGGCGCGCGTCGTTGCGGTATCCTCAATGGTGTCATGCAGCAGCGCGGCGGCGATGGTGGCGTCGTCGACTTTGAGGTCGGTGAGGATCGCCGCCACCTCGATCGGATGCGAGAAATAGGGGTCGCCAGAGGCACGCCGCTGCTCGCCATGCGCCTTCATGGCGTAGACATAGGCGCGGTTGAGCAGCGCCTCGTTCGTGTTCGGATTGTAGCGGCGGACGCGCTCGACCAGGTCGTATTGCCGCATCATCGGCGGCTTGCGCGCCGGCGCCGGCTTTTCAACTGTTTGTGGAACAGCAACCGGCCGCTCTAGCGGCGCCCGGGTGGGCGCCTGCTTCTGCATGCGTGGCAAATCTGAGCGCGCGCGCGCCATTCTCGTCTCTCATGGCCGCCGATTTTGCATGGAACACGCCGCCGGCCATCGCTTCTAGCATAGATATCACGATAATTCGTTGGTACCGCAAGGGGTTGCCGCCATGCTTCACGGAATACAAACGGCCCGGCATGTAAGGCCGGGCCGTTATCGAAAATTTACGCCGAATTGCCGTGAAAGCGCTTACTCGGTGTCCTCTTCCGGCACTTCTTCCGGGGGCGTCAGGCCTTCGAGGCCCTTGAGCAGCTCTTCCTCGGTCATGCGCTCGCTGGTCACCTCGGTATCGTCGGAATCGACGCTGGCGCCGGCGCCGGCCCCGACCAGCGGCACCTCCGGCTCGGGCTCATCGACCTCGACATATTTCTGCAGGCTATGGATCAGGTCTTCCTTGAGATCGCCGGGGGAGACCGTCTTTTCCGCGATCTCGCGCAGCGCCACGACCGGGTTCTTGTCGTTGTCGCGGTCCACGGTAATCTGCGACCCGGACGAGATCATGCGCGCCCGGTGACTCGCCAGAAGCACGAGGTCGAAACGGTTCTCAACTTTATCGATGCAATCTTCCACGGTGACACGGGCCATCGGCTCGCCACTCCTTTGAAGGGAACTTTGTCTTGAATTCGCCCGGTAGGTAAACCCTAGCGGTTCAAAGTTCAAGTATTTTTGTCTTGGAATAGCCGCGAGCCTCTGTTACCGACAGCATTGCAAGCAGGCCGACCGAGCAGATTTTAGCGGCAACGGCGTGATTGCGTGGGCGGCCCGCTCTATTGATCGAAGGTGCCTTCCGTCGATCTATCAACGCCGGTTCTGAGCAGTGCGCGACGCTTCTCGCGCGTTCAGCGCGCGTCGAATCGGACTATTCGCTTTGTATTGCGAGACGTGAGAGACGAACATGACAGTACCCGGTGAAAAAATCGCTTTGTTCATCGATGGAGCCAATCTTTACGCCACGGCCAAATCGCTCGGCTTCGACATCGACTACAAGAAGCTGCTGCGCGAGTTCCAGTCGCGCGGCTATCTGTTGCGCGCCTTCTACTACACAGCGGTGATCGAGGATCAGGAGTATTCCTCCATTCGTCCGCTGATCGATTGGCTCGACTACAATGGCTATTCCGTCGTCACCAAGGCGACCAAGGAATTCGTCGACCAGACCGGCCGCCGCAAGGTCAAGGGCAACATGGACATCGAGCTCGCGGTCGACGCCATGGAGATCGCCAATCACATCGACCACATGGTGCTGTTCTCCGGCGACGGCGATTTCACCCGGCTGGTCGAGGCAGTGCAGCGGCGCGGGGTGCGCGTGACCGTGATCTCCACCATCACCACGCAGCCGCCGATGGTAGCCGACGAATTGCGCCGCCAAGCCGACGTGTTCACCGACATCATCACGTTGCAAAGCAAGATCGGCCGCGATCCGAGCGAGCGCCCCGCGCGGGCGCCGCGCGACGAGAGCGCGGCGCATACGCCGCAATTTTTGCAGCGTGCGCCGGCGCCGCAGCGTGCCGCGGTCGGCATCGGCGCCGAGGACGACGACGAAGAGTCGTTCGAATAAGCCGCCCATGGCCGAGGCCGAGGGGAAACCCGGCCGCGACTGCCCGCGCTGCCCGCGGCTGGCGGCGTTCCGCAAGACCTGGCGCGCGCAGCAGCCGGAATGGTTCAACGCGCCGGTTCCCTCCTTTGGCCCGCGGGACGCGCGGTTGCTGATCGTCGGACTCGCGCCCGGTCTGCAAGGCGCCAACCGCACCGGGCGGCCGTTCACCGGCGATTACGCCGGCGTGCTGCTGTACGAGACGCTGCTCCACTACGGCTTTGCGCGCGGCCAATACGGCGCGCATCCCGACGACGGGTTAGAGCTCGTCGACTGCCGCATCACCAACGCCGTGCGTTGCGTGCCGCCGGGGAACAAGCCGACGCCGGCGGAGATCGCCGCCTGCCGCGATTTTCTCAAAGCCACCATCGCGGAAATGCCGAAGCTTGCCGCCATCCTTGTTCTCGGCCGCATTGCGCATGACAGCGTCGCAATCGCGCTGGGAGGCAAGAAATCGGCAACGCCATTCAAGCACGGGACAAAACACGCGGTCGGCCCGCTCGCGCTTTTCTCGAGCTACCACTGCTCGCGCTACAACACGAATACCGGCGTGCTCACGCCGGACATGTTCCGCAAGGTGATCGGCAGCGTGCGTGCCTATCTCGCCGCCTGAAGCCAGGCGACCACCTCGGCGGCGTTCTTGTCGGGCGGGAACACCGGATAGAACACCTTGCCGATCACGCCGTCATCGATGACCAGCGCCATACGTTTCAACAGCGTCATGCCGTCGACGCTGAAGGTCGGCAGCTTGAGCGCCTTTGTGAAGGCGAGCTTCTCGTCGGAGAGGATCGCGAACGGCAAATGCAGGCGGCTCGCCGCCTCCTGCTGATAGGCGGTGTCCTGTGTCGACAGCCCGTAAAGTTGCGCCACGCCCAGCCGCTTGAGCTCGGCGAAATGATCGCGGAAGCCGCAAGATTGCGGCGTGCAGCCGCGCGCGCCGGGGATCGCGTCCCAGCTGGTCGGCAGCGCCTGCCCCGGCCTGCCGGTGCGCGGATAGATGTAGACCACCGTGCGGCCCTTAAGCTTGGCCAAGTTGACCGTTGAGCCGTCGGTCGCCGGAAGCGGCAGATCGGGCAGCCGCGCCCAGGTCAGATGGCGCGCGGCGCCGTCGTCCCGCGGCGCCGGAATATTGGCCGGCAGCACGGTCGGATCATGCAGTCCCGGCGCTTCGCTCATGTGGCATCTCCGTAGCTCATGAACTCCATTAGCGAACCGTCCGGATCGCGGAAATAGACCGAGGTGCCCGGCCCCTTGGCGCCGAAGCGCTGCAATGGCCCGCGCTCGATGGCGATGCCGTGCGCCGCAAGATGCGCGATCGCCTCCGCGAT
>Ga0187771_10000747_pt1 | contig 20456 bp, 20 predicted proteins | sample 0116_SJ02_MP15_1_FD_133139 | JGI IMG/M metagenome (GOLD analysis project Ga0187771, IMG submission 133139) | Tropical peat soil microbial communities from peatlands in Department of Meta, Colombia - 0116_SJ02_MP15_10_MG | ecosystem: Environmental > Terrestrial > Soil > Wetlands > Peat | place...
AGTCGATATAGCGCCACACGTCGAGCTCGGTCCAATTCGACAGCGGAAACACGCGAATCGATTCGCCCGGGGCGATGCGGCAATTATAGATGTGCCAGAGCTCGGGCCGTTGGTTCTTGGGGTCCCAGACGTGATTGGCGGAGCGGAAAGAAAACACGCGCTCCTTGGCGCGGCTTCGCTCTTCGTCGCGGCGAGCGCCGCCGAAAGCGGCGTCAAAGCCATGCTCGGTCAACGCCTGCTTCAGCGCCTCCGTCTTCATGACGTGGGTGTAATAGGACGAACCGTGCGTAAACGGGTTGATGCCTTGCGCCAGCCCGTCACGATTGACGTGCACGATAAGATCGAGGCCGAGCCGCCGCGCCGTCTCGTCGCGAAAACGGATCATCTCGCGAAACTTCCAGGTGGTGTCGATGTGGAGCACCGGAAACGGCGGCGCGGAAGGGAAAAACGCCTTGCGCGCTAAATGCAGCAGCACCGAGGAATCCTTGCCGATCGAATATAACAGGACCGGTTTGCCGAACTCGGCGGCGACCTCGCGGAAAATGTAGATCGCTTCCGCTTCCAGTCGGCGCAGATCGGGAGGCATCACGGCGGATTTCAAATCCCGCTCCATCAATTCGCAGCGCCGTATTGCAGCGCGATCCATTCACGGTAGGCGCCGCTTACGATCGAGCGCCACCAGTCCTCGTTGTTGACATACCAGTCGACGGTGAGGCTCAGGCCTTTGGCCAACGGTGTCTGCGCGCAAAACCCGAGCTCGTGCGCGAGCTTGTCGGCGCAAATCGCATAGCGGCGATCGTGCCCCGGCCGGTCCTTGACGAAGCGCATGAGCGCCCGCGTGCTGTTTCCCTTGGCTGCGGGACAGGCGGGAAACCGCACCGCGAGGTTCCGGTCGGTCGCAAAGCGACGATCGATCTCGTCGCACAGGAGCCGCACGAGATCAATATTCGCCATCTCTTGACCGCCGCCGATGTTATAGGTCTCGCCCAAGCGGCCGTGCTGCAGCACAAGCCCAATGGCGGCGCAATGGTCCTCGACGAACAACCAGTCACGGACATTGCCGCCATCGCCGTAGATCGGCAGCTGCTCGCCGGCAAGCGCATTCATGATCATCAGCGGAATGAGCTTCTCCGGAAACTGGTAAGGGCCGTAATTGTTCGAGCAGTTGGTGATCACGACCGGTAGGCCGTGGGTGTGGCTGTAGGCGCGGACCAAAAAATCGCTCGCTGCTTTGCTCGCGGCATAAGGCGATTTCGGATCGTAGCGGCTCGTTTCCGTGAAAGGTGGATCGTGTGGACCAAGCGAGCCGAATACTTCGTCGGTCGAAATATGGTGGAAGCGACGCCTTTGGAAGGACGGCCGCCACGCCGCCAGCGCGGCGTCGAGCAGCGTATGGGTGCCCTGGACATTGGTGCGCGTGAAGACCTGCGAGGCATAGATCGAGCGATCGACGTGGCTTTCCGCGGCGAAATTCACCACGAGGTCGAAGTCATACTTCTTGAATAGCGTCGCCACCGCCGCGGCATCGCAAATGTCGCCTCGCACAAAGCGGCAAACATCGTCGTCACAGAGCGACGCCACGCTTTCGAAATTCCCGGCATAGGTCAGCGCGTCCAAGATCACGATCCGGTCGCTTGGCCGCAGCCGTCGCCAGTACGACACGAAGTTCGCGCCGATGAAGCCCGCGCCGCCGGTCACGAGGAGATTAGACATCGGAATGGTTCAGCGGTTGGCTGCCCGCAGCAGCGTGATTGTCTCACCGATACCTCGGCGCAGGTCGCCAGCAAAGCTGAATCCGCGATCGAGGAAGCGCTGACAGGACACTTCGTAAGACAGTTGATTCATGATTGGACTATTCACCAATGACAATTGCACGTTCGGCGCAAATTCGCGGATGCATTCCACAATGTCACGTACCGTTGCATTAAGCGTTAGTACGTTGTAAATGCGGCCGTCGAATAAATCATGACTTATCGCAAACGCGATTGCCCTGATACCGTCGACCAGGTCCAGATAGGGTCGCTTCTGGTCGTAAGCGGTACGCCAAATACCGAGCGGCTGCGCCATCACCGCCTGCCAGCAAAATTTATTGATCGCAGTGTGATAGCGCATACCAACCGATGCGCCAAATATGGTCCCGAAACGAAACACAATTGCCTTCAGACCGCCGCTGTTGGCTAGCGATTGCACCAGATCTTCTTCCTTGAGCTTTGTGGTAGCATAGGGACTTTGCGGCTTTAGCTCGTCCCGCGCACAGTCTTCAGATACCAACGTATTCTGCGTCCCATAGACACTTGTCGACGAGAAGTGAATCAGCCGCGCACCGGCCTCTCGACAAGCCGCAGCGATTTTAAAGGTCGCTTCGAAATTATTAGCCTCGAGTTCCGCCGCCCGATCGAAAGTTCCGGCCGCGTCGGTGATGGCTGCAAGATGGACAACCGTATGCGCCTCCTCAAGCACAGGACGCAGGTCGATAGTGCGCACATCAGCCTCAATGAAACGGTATCGCCCGACCGCGGGAAGATTGAACAATGAAGCGTAGCGCTGAGTCATCATGTTATCCAGCATGACGATTTCAGCGTCGGGAAAATGCAGCGGCAGTTGCCGGATCAGCGCCGAGCCGATGTGCCCAAGCGCGCCGGTAACGACGATTTTCATCGAAACCTCGCCTCACGCAACTTTAGAAAATCGGCGTAGTCGCGGATGTAGTCATGTTCTTCGTAGTGGCGGTCGCAAAGCACGACAAGTACCGAATCGGTTTGGCGAAAGTCGACGACGTTCCAGATCATCGGCGGCACTAGGAGTGCCTGATCGTTCCGGTCAAGAGTGAATATCCGCCGCTCCCTGCCGTCGTCACAGACGACATCGACTGTACCGTGCACGCATACCATGAATTGCGAACACAGTTGGTGCGCGTGATTGCCGCGCCGAGCGCCGACTGGCGCCCGTAGCGTGAACATGCGCGCGATGGGAAACGGTACATGCACGCACGCTTCGGCGACGGTCACCGTGCCGTCATCGCGGCTGTGTTCGGGAAGCGCGACCGTGCGCACATCGGCCGTGGTGTTGAGAGCGGCGGGGGTCACGGCGCTCATTGCCCCACTGCCGCAGCCGAGGATGCTAGCGCACGAGCAAAATAGTCGCGGATGCCGCCGACGAGATCGTAACGCGGTCGCCATCCGGTCCGCGCACTAAACAGGCGTGCATTGCCTATGAAATTGCGCCGCTCGATGGCATGGAGGTCGGCTGGCTCGGGCACGCGGCGGATTTCAATCCGGCGTCCAGTCTGCACCAGTGCCTCTGCGGCAACAAGCGCGAAGGCATCGGCAAGGCTGTGGCCCCGGCCCGTCGCGACCACATAATGACCGCCGTCGCAGGCTGCGGGAGTCGCGATCGCTCTGCAAAAGGCGTCGACCGCATCGTCGATATGCGTGAAATCGCGCAGATAACCTCCCTCGCCGAACAGCGTGAGCGGCTCGCCGCTCACCGCGCGCTTCATCATGGCGTTGAGAATCCCGCGATTGGCGTTGATCGAGGCCGTGCCATAGCCATAAGTGTTGGGGAGTCGCAAGCTGCAGCCGCGCAGCGCGCCGCGCGTCGTCGCCGCGCGCAAGATGCGCTCGCAGGCGAGCTTGTGACGATCGTAGACCGAGCAGGGGTCGTCAGGCGTCTGCTCGTCGACTGGATTGCGCGGATTGATGCCGACAATGGTGACGGTCGAGGCGAAGGCTACAATTGGCGGTCTCGGCGCGCGCTCGACGGCACGCGCCAAGGCCCGTATCGGCTCGACGTTGATGTCTTCGTCGCCGTTTGGATCGGCTTCTGCCAGCCGCAGATCAGTTCGTGATGAGAGATGAACGACCGCATCAGCGCCGTCGATCAAGGACAGCCAGGCACCTTCGTGGCGCAGATCGGCGACGATATGATCAACCTTTGCGGCGCCGCCCGCATGTACTCGCGGCGCGCCCGGTGTGCGCGAAACAAGCCGCAGCGAATACCCTTCGCGAGCGAGCCGGTTCGTCAGCGCGCTGCCGATATAGCCGCGTGCGCCGGTGATGACGACGGTGCTCATGCGTACTCTTCAGCCATCAACCTGCGGAAGCCGGGTTGCATCGAGCTCGCGCAGCTTTGGATAGGATGCGTCGCGCGGCGACACGATGGGCAGGTCGATCGGCCAGCGAATCCCGACTTGCGGATCGTTCCAGAGCAGCCCGCCTTCGTCGGTGTGATCGTAGGTGCGGGTCACTTTGTAGTGAAGGTCGGCGACCTCGCTGAGCACGCAGAACCCGTGCGCAAAGCCAGGCGCCATGTAGAGCTGCCGGGCGCCCTCGTCGCTCAGTTCGGCGCCGAACCAGCGCCCGAAGGTCGTCGACGATCTGCGCAGATCGACGACGACATCGAAGATTTTCCCGCGCATGACCGTAACGATCTGCGCCTGCGGATTCTTGACCTGAAAATGCAGGCCGCGCAGGACATTTTTTACGGAGCGCGAATGGTTGTCCTGAACGAAATCGTCGTCGATGCCCACAGTGCTGTAACGCGACCGTTGGTATGTCTCGAGAAAGAATCCGCGCTCGTCTCGAAAGCATTTCGGTTCGATCAGCAGCAGGCCCGCAAGTCCGGTTTGCTCGACGTGCATCGATCAAATGTTGCGGTCGACGTGGAATTTAAACGCCGAGGATGTCAAGCATAGAACAGCAATTGGGCAAGCCGCTTACGCGCGGTCCAGGGCAGCACCTTTCCCACGCCGTTCAGGACCTGGCTCACCGCATTGAAGACGTAAGCGTCTCGCGACAGGTCCGGTTCAAAGAGCGCGCTTTGCGCCGCAAATCTCTTGGCGACCCATTCGTACAATTCCAGATCATAAGCATTGCAGTCTTCGATGATCCTCAGTAAACCGGGCGACACCTCATCCGTACGCGGACGCTTTCGCGTCCGCGCCTTGTATTCCGTCAGCAGACGGCGCATCGGCCAGCCGTAGATCCGGCGTATCAGCAGCGCGAGCTCGGTCATTTTCTCGAGTGGCGCGGCCGCCAGGAAGTGCTCCTCGATATTGCGCTTGGCCTGTTCGAGGTGGCGGTGTTCGACCGCAGGGCCGGAAATTTGCGTGCCGAGTGGCGGCCGAGGCGCCTCAAATTCAGTGCTGCCGCTGATGACGCGCACTTGATAGTCGCGTAGATAAACGTCATAACGGCTCTCGACATATTCCTCGAACGACAAAAGCTTGCCGTCCTTCATAAACGGTTCGTTATCCTGAATACGGAAGAAGAAATCCGATATAACCCGATCGACGGGATGGCGAATAACGGTAAAATACTGGGCCGTTCGGTCGAAGGCGTGGTGCATGCCCATGGGCAGGTGACCAGAGATGTAGCGGATGCGCCGCAGATCGTCGGCAGCATACGAGGCAAAGCGCTCCCGGCACAATTCGTAGGGGGCAAGCCCCAGACAGTTGTAGCGCTCGCTGCCGATGACCATGGTGTCGGAGACTTCCGCGTCCGCGAATGCGTGCTGCACCATACTGTTGAGCGAGCTGCCGCCGGTCTTGGGAATATGCAGATGAATAAGGATATCGGGCACGCTTGGTCGGACGTCAACATTTGAGTGCGGCCCACCGTTCGTCGCCGCTTGCATATCGTGTTGGACTAACATCTAGCGGCTCACGTCGTTGGGCTGGGCGGCGTCAAGACGCCCCCCTCCTTGCGCAGGATGTAGATGACCAGGCCGTAGGTTCCGACAAATTCCTGCCACTTGGCGTAATACGGCATTAGGGCACGATCAACGACCGTGAATGGATGCGTCGCGATGTAACGTAGGGTATTTGCCAGGTTTGGCGAGCGGCCGGTGCGCTCGAAATATGCGTAGCGGATCTCCGGCAGGTCGTTCCATTGCAGCGGCGGCAAGCCCACGGCGCGGCGCAGAAAGTAACGTAACCAGTGAAGCGGAGCCATCTGGTAGATCTGTGAGCCGCTTTTGATATCCTCGAGAGTCAGACACGAGGTCTTGGCGGCATACGCGGCAATCGTCCGGCGATTGAAGAAATATAGGTGACGCGGGACGTCCTCGCGGAAGAGATAGCGTGACGAGACGCTGTCCAGGTTCGTCGTCAGCGCGATGAAGACGCCGCCCTTCTTCAGAAGCCGCGCCGTCGCGGCGAACACGAACATCGGATCGTGCACGTGTTCCATGACCGCCCAGGCCGTGATGGCGTCGTAGCGCGGAGCATCGCCCGGAATTTCATCGAGCGACCGATAGCAACGGAAATCATTGATGCTTTCAGAGTTGTCGGCGGTTTCGACGCCTTCGACATCCCAACCGAGCGTGCGCATGAATCGCGGAAAATCGCCGTTTGCGCAGCCAATGTCCAACAGCCGCGGCCTCCCTCCATCCGCCGCAGCGCCCGCCGCTTCCAGGTAAGTCGCCTGGCGCTGGTAGCGTAACGACAAACGCGCCGGGTCGGATTTGAAATGGTAGGTGAAATAATCGCCCGGGTAATAGCGTTGAATCGCCTTCTCCGTCGGCCGCGGATTGACGAAGCCCAGACCGCACGACTTGCAGGCGACCACCTGGAACCAATCGTCGCGAAGATGGAACTCGTCCGGCTTGCGGTAGAGCGGCGTGAAGTCCCGTCCACCGCAGAGATTGCACGCGACATTCTCGAGATCTGCTGCCGTTTCCGTCACGCTGTGCTCCCGACCGCAGCCGCGTGAAGCGCAGTACGACGATCACGTTTCGACACTTCTGGCATCAACGCGGCGCCAACACGGAATACATCAGCGCCTCGGTATTCGAGGCGAGCGAATCGGTGGAGAAATTTTCAAGAATGTGCCGACGGCATCCCGCGGCGATTTTTTCGGCGTCCACGGCGAGCCACGCCAATTGCCGCCTGATCGCGTCCGCCAATGCGGTGAGGTCGTGCGGCGGCACCACCTGGCCCCAGGTACCGACGGCAAGGCCGTTATCTCCGGCCTCGGTTACTACAGCGGAAGTACCGCAGGCCATCGCCTGCACCAGCGCATAGGACGTTCCCTCCGCCGATGCCGAGATGACCATCAGATCGAGCGCGTTGTAGACCGCTTCAATGTCGGAGCGCGCCGGTATCCACAAAGTCAGCCGCGAGATTCCGAGTTGCTCGCACTCGCGCACCAGGAAGTCCCGATATTCCGGCTGGCCGCTGCCGACAACGACAAATCGCACGTTATCAGTAGTCCAGGCTATGTTCGCCGCCGCCTTCAGGAAAGAAGGAATGTCCTTCTGCGGATCGAGGCGGCCGATCAGGCCGACGAGCCGATCGCCATCGGCGATTCCCCATTCGGCCCGAATGCGGCTGCGCGCGGCCGGATCGGGACGATATCGGTCGGTATCGACGCCGTTCGGCACCATGTGCATGAGCGCCTTCGGGAAGCCGCGCTGGACCGCGTCTTCGAGGCCGGCGTTCGAATTGGAGATGATGAGATCGGCGAATCGCGCCAGGCGGGCTTCCAGCCAGTACGACATCCTGGTCACGAAATCGTAGGGCGTTAGATCGAGGAATGCGACGCTCACGCCCCATATCAGCTTCAAATTCGGTTTGGCAAAACGTCCAGTGAGCGCGATCAGATTGGAAACCTGCAATACCGTGTAAAGAACGTCGGGCCGGAAGCGCCGCACGGTCCACAGAAAGTGCCATAGGAAGCGAAAGACGTCCCAGCGGCCGCGTTTGTATAGGCATTCCAGCGCGATCCCTTTTTCCAGCAGCAGGGGTGCTAACGGATTTTTGTCATAGAATGTGACCACTAGAATCTCATGACCGCGTCTTTTCAATCCTGCCGCGGCTTCAATGATCAACATTTCCGCACCTCCAAAGGAGAGGTTTTGGTGCAGCAGCATTATCCGCATGAGCCGATTTTTCACGACTTGAGAAACAGAAGACTGGCCATGTTGCAGACACGCAAGGCGGGCGGATAATTGTCGACATTGTGATCGATGTCGCCGGCAACGTGAAAGGCCAGTCGATAGTCACGCTCGCGCATCACGCATTCAACGTCCGGCAAGCTTAGCACCCAAGATGGAACCTTGTAATTCGTCTGCACGCGGACGAACGCGTCACGCTTGGTAAAGGGGGTATTGATGAGCAGGATCGCTCTTGCATTGTAGCTTGCAAGCTTCGCCAGGAGGCCCAACGGTTCCGGAACATAAAGAATGGCCCAGGAGCTGTAGACCAGATCGAATTGCGCCTTGTCGATCGGCAGTTCCGCACTGAAGGTGATCCGCTTGTCCCCCTGCCAAAGACGCCGGCCGGCCGCGCAAACCTCCGGCAGATCGACAACGGTGTAGTTAAGCTCGGCGTAGTCTGCGATGGCGCTCGTGAGATTGCGAAAATCCGATCCGGCCGCGCCGCCAAAATCCAGGATCCGTATCGGCTTTTGCGTCGCCAGCATTGCGACCACGAGCGGCAAAAGGGAATGCGAGTGGCCCAGTAGCGGCCAGCCGGTCGCGTCGTCGCGCTTCAGCCTCGCCTCGTTCCTTTCTGCCGCTCGCACCAAAACCTGCTGGTCGAGCAAGCTTGCATCCGGAACCTGGTCGAATGAGGCATAGACGCCCGTAAAGTGCGGTCTGCTCAAGAGCAAACCTTGGAAACGGTATAATGCGAGAAAGGCCGCCAGCTTGCGCATCCCCCACGGGAGACGGCTGACAACCGACCTAATTGCCATTGGAAGCCGTCGAACGGCGGCCGGCCACGCGACCGAAAAAGCCTGCGATGCCAAAGGCGATCCAAATCGGAAGTGCGGCGAGAACAAGCGCTTTCGCTGGTACGTTTAAGGACCTTAAAACAGTCCAAAGCGACTCCTTCGAAGCGTACGCAGCAACAGGCAGTACCACTGCCGCCTTCAAAAACGGCATGGGCGAATAGAAAAAATACTCCAAGTCATTATTCAAAAGCCAAATATTATAGTGCACGCGTCCCACTGCATTCTCACTTAGCGTCCTCCGTTGGGTTAGCGTGGCACCCGTAGCATGATCATTCACATAATAAACCCGTAGTACCTCGTTCACATACCGAATCTTGTAAGTCTTTGCGATATTCAGCCAAATTAATCCCTCTGGTATGAAATGCGTTCCTATAATCTCGGGAAATGGATACTGCCGCACCACTGTGGTCAGAATAGCGCCCGATTTCTCGCCTCGTAATCGATGGATGTAGCGCTTTTCGCGAAGCGTGCTGTCGAACGGACTTGACGGAAAGACATCGCCGATAATTTTTCCCGTCTGATCGCAGCACAACCCATTGACGGCGACAACTGACGACCGCTCGGACGGCGGAATGCTATTCCAATGGCCAGCGATTATTTCCAGCGCGCGGGGCAGACACGCATCGTCCGAATCGAGCGACCAAAAGAATTTGCCTCGCGCTTCCCGCACAGCGAGGTTATGCGCAATGTGTTTGCCGCAACGGTCTTGCCTGAAGTAACGTATCGGGAAATCTGCAACCTGAGCCCAACCGGCAATCAGTTCAGCGGTGTTGTCCGTCGACCCATCGTCGACCACGAGCCATTCGAAATCGCGCAAGGTCTGCGCACATAGGCTGTCGAATACGCGGTTGATCGTGTGGGCGCGATTGTAAGTCGGCGTAAATACTGTGAATAATGGAGAGATGGACATTACCGGTCGGCGGTGAACATTTGGCCCAACCTAAATGCTGTGATCTGCTTGCCCGAGCATCAATCGTCAGGCCGGGAAAAAGCTGCGAACCGTCGCAATCACCTGATCGATATCCGCGTCGGCCAATTCCGGATACATCGGTAGCGACAAAATTTTGTCGCACAGCCGTTCGGTCACAGGGAGACCGTCGAGCGGCAAGACGGCGCGCTCGTGATATCCACGCTGGAGATGGACCGGCACGGGATAGTGAATGGCGCATCCGATCTGGCGATCGGAAAGATACTTCATCAAGTCGTCGCGGTGCGCGGAAGTGACGACGTAAAGATGATAGGCGTGATCGACGTCGGGACGCGTCTTGGGTGTAACCATCGGCAAGCCGGCAAGACCAGCGTGGTAGCGTCGTGCGATAGCCGTTCGCCGTGCATTGTCGGGGTCGAGATGCGCGAGCTTGGCCAGCAAGATCGCCGCCTGGATCGGATCGAGGCGTGAATTGATCCCGGCCTCGTGCGTTTCGCGGTTATCGTCCCAGCCGTATTGGCGCAATCGCCGCACCCGCGCGGCGATTTTTTCGTCAGCGCTTAACACCAATCCACCGTCGCCAATGGCGCCGAGGTTCTTCGTCGGGTAGAAGCTAAAGCAGCCGACATCGCCAAGGCTGCCGAGACGACGGTGGCGATAGCGGCCGCCGACTGCCTGCGCGCAGTCTTCCACAAGGCGAAGCCCGCGCCGCCGAGCAATCTCAGCAATCGCATCCATGTCGGCAGCTTGCCCGTAGAGATGAACAGCAATAATCGCCCTGCTCCGCGACGTGATCGCCTCTTCGATGCGTGCTGCATCGATGGTGTAGTAAATCGGGTCGACGTCGACGAGGACCGGGGTGGCACCGCACGCCAGCACGGCGGCGACGGTCGCAACCGCGGTGTGCGACACGGTGATGACCTCGTCTCCCGGGCCGATGCCGAGCGCTTTCAACGCAAGGATCACCGCGTCGGTGCCGCTGGCAACTCCGACCGCGTGACCGCCGCCGCAATATTCCGCAAACGCCTGTTCGAACGCCGCAACCTCGCCGCCAAGGATATACTGACCGCTCTCCAGGACCCTGCCGATGGCGGCGTGAATGGCCTCCGCATGTGCGCGGTATTGCGCCACCGGCGCTGCGAGGGGGATCACGAGACAATTTCCACTTTCGGAACGTAAACGATCCACCGGCCGCCGGCAGCGATAAACGCCTGCTCCTTCTCGCGGATTTCCGCACCGTGGTTCCATGCGAACAACAGCGCATAATCGGGATAAGCGCGGCTGAATTCCGCGGTCGGATACACGGGAATGTGTGCGCCCGGCGATAGCTTGCCCTGCTTGATCGGCGTCGTGTCGGAGATGAACTCGACGTGCTGCGGCGTGATCCCGCAATAATTGGTCACTGTCGTGCTCTTCGACGTCGCGCCATAACCGACCACGCGCTTGCTCTGTTCGCGCAGCTCGTCGAGCGTTTGCATCAGCCGCGCACGGGAGTTTTCGCAGTTCTGCTTGAACTGCCGATAAGTTTCGGCCTTGTCGAGCCCCTGCGCACGCTCCTTGGCGAACTGTTCGGCGACGCGCACCGTCGCCGGTCGGCTGCCCTTCGGCGCTAGCGTGTAGCGCATCGAGCCGCCATGGGTAATCTGCGCAACGACGTCGACGAGTTCAAACCCATACGGCGCAAACGCGCGTCGCACCGACATCGCTGAGAAGATAAAAACGTGCTCGTCGTAAATCTGGTCGTATGAGGTCTTGGCGATCATGTCGCCCAGGTAGGGATCCTCGAAAACGAATACACCGTCAGGCTTGAGCAGGCACTGCACGGCGGCGGCGACGCCGGGCAGATCGGGAATGTGGCACATCACATTCGCCGCCAGGATCGCGTCGGCCCGGCCGTGCTCGGCGACGATGTCTTTGGCGAGTCCGGAATCGAAGAATGCGCTGACCGTGCGTATGCCTTGACTGCGGGCAACATCGGCAACGTTCGCCGACGGCTCAACGCCGAGGTGACGAATACCGCGTTGCTGAAAATGGCGAAGCATGATCCCATCGTTGCTGCCAAGCTCCACCACCAGGGGGTCGGCGCGCCCTGCCAGTACGTCCTTGATCACGGCATGTGCGAATGCCTCGAAGTGGCGCTGCATATACCGCGAAGTGCTGGAATAGAACGCATATTGCTCATGAAACATTTTTTCCGGCCGTGGCTGCTCCATGAGTTGGAACATCCCGCATTGTTCGCAAAATGCCGGTGCAAGTTCGAAGAAATATTCCTTGCAAATATCCTCGGGCTTAAGAAAGCCGTTGGCGATCGGCATGCGTCCAAACGACATGAACGGTGCAATGCCGGCGTGGCAAACGCGGCACCGGCCGCCTGCATTTTCTCGGAGTTCGTTGGTCATGCCGGCGAAATCAGGACACGCTGCAAATACGCGCCGTAGTCGCTATCAGCGATCGGCGCGACAAGCCGTTCCAACGCCTGTGCGTCGATGAAATTCATGCGATAAGCGACTTCTTCAGGACAACCGATCTTCAATCCCTGGCGCTCTTCGATAGTGTAGATGAATTCGGACGCCTGCAGCAGCGAATGATGGGTGCCGGCATCGAACCAGGCAAAGCCCCGGCCAAGCTTCTCGACATTGAGGCGACCGGCATCGAGGTAGACGCGGTTCGCATCGGTGATCTCCAATTCGCCGCGTGCGGACGGCTTAAGCTTACGGGCGACATCCACGATCGATGCGTCGTAGAAATAAAGTCCCGTGACAGCCCAATTCGATCTCGGCTGGCGGGGCTTTTCCTCGATATGCACCGGCCGATTCTTGCTGTCGAACTCGAGAATGCCGTAACGGCTCGGATTGTTCACCCAATGGCAAAACACGGTGGCGCTGCTGTCGCAAGCGGCCGCGCGTTGAACAAACTCGCCGAGACCTGCGCCGTAAAAGATGTTGTCGCCGAGAATCAATGCGCAGCTTTGACCGTCGATGAACTTCTCGCCGATGATGAAAGCCTTGGCGATGCCATCGGGCTTCGGTTGCACCGCATAGCTGACGCTGATCCCCCATTGGCCGCCATCGCCGAGAAGCCCCTCGAATCGAGGCACTTCCGCTTCGGCCGTGATGATGAGAATGTCGCGAATGCCGGCCAGCATCAACGTAGTCAGAGGGTAGTAGATCATCGGCTTGTCGTAGATCGGCAGCAACTGCTTGGTGCTGACAACCGTGAGCGGCCACAGGCGCGATCCGGTGCCGCCGGCCAAAATGATGCCTTTCTTCGTTATGCTCATCACTCAAGCCATTTTCATCATCGGCAAGAGCACCTAGATCGCAGCAACAGCTCGACCGTCAAACGATTGTGCCTCGGCCAGCGCATATAGACCGCTTCTGCGTGCCATCAGCTCGTTCCAAGTCCCCGTCTCAACGATCCGGCCCGCTTCAAACACACAAATCGTATCGGCAGCCCGGGCTGCCGCAAGCCGATGTGCGACAAGCAAGACACCCATCTCTTTTCGCAACTGGTCAAGTGTGCGCAATAATTCCGCCTCGGACTGGGTGTCGAGCGCACTCATTGCCTCGTCCAAAATAAGCAGCGTCGGATTTGTGAGCAGCGCCCGCGCAATGCCAAGCCGCTGGCGCTGACCGCCCGAGAGCTTGACGCCCTGGTCGCCGATAACGGTATCGAAGCCCCGCGGCAGAGCATCGATGAAATCCAGCGCGTGTGCACGCCGCGCCGCTGTCGTTATTTCGGTTTCACCGGCAGTGAAATTGACCGATCGCAAATTGTCCCTGACCGAGGCATGAAACAGCACTGTTTCCTGCGGCACGTAACCGATGGTTCGGCGCCACGCGCCCAAAGGTGCCGCTGCCAGCTCGTGGTTGCCCAACCGAATCGATCCCGCACTTGGATCGACTAGCCCGAGTAATGCATGGACAAGCGTCGACTTGCCGGCGCCGGATCTGCCAACGATAGCAAGCAAACCGGGGATTGGAAGCGAGAGATGGATTTGATCGAGAACGACATGATCGCCAAATCTCACTTGAAGATCGCGTACGATCAGAGCCGCCGGCCGATCGATCTGCAAGGGTGCGTCAGAGCCGCCCTGCCGTTCCGCTTCAGCTTTGGCCGCGACCTGCAGCTTATCGATCACCTCGATTGCCTGCACGTTGCTGTTGAGTGAATACAATTGCGACTGCACGGCCGTCATACGCGGAAACAAGCGCCCGAACAGCGCCAGTACGATGACGACGTTCGCCGGCGCCACGCCGAGGCCTTTGGCGGCTACGACGAGAATGACGGCGAGGCCGATCAAGGCAATATATTCAAGGCTCGCGCGGATGGTGCCCGGTGCCGCGCTGGTGCGCGCATTGATCTCGCCAAGCTTTCGCACCAGCGGTTCGACTTGCGCGATGGCGCGTTCGATCCCTGCGCTGGCTTTGATGAATTTGGCTCCGGCAAATTGCTCTTCCAGAAAGGACTGCAATTTCGCATTAAGCGGCGCAAGGCTCTCGCCAGCCGCATAGCTCTCTCTATAAAAGCGGGTCATGACAAGCCCGATCACCAGGGCAAAGCCTACCAAGCTTAATGTCGCTTGCCAGGCAATCAGGAGAGCCAGAACCAGATAAATGATAACGACCACGGCGCTGCCGAGCAGCGACAAGCACATCGTAAAGGCGCGTCCCAACCGTTCGCTCTCGGTGACGATTGCGTTGGTCAATTCACCAGCCTTGCGATCGACGAAAAAGCTCCATTTTGCCCGCATAAAAGCACTGAACATGTCCATTTGGCACTGCGCCTGGTAGCTGCGCGCCAGACCGACCGTCCACCAATTCAGAAACACCGACAGCATCGTCTGTATGGTCGCTACGACGATAACCACGGCGAGGATTGCCACCGCGCCGTTCGCTCCGATCAACGCCAAACCTCCATTGATGAGATTGGTCGCCAGGCTCTGACCGCCCGCGGCGGCCACGCCTACGCGATTCAACAGCGGTAGGAGGAGAACGACTGAAAGGCCCTCGCTGAGGCCGACCACCGCGGTCCAGACGATAAGCACCGGAAAGCGCCAACGCAGGCGCCCCACCAGATCACAAAGCAGGAGACGATACGCGTTCAAGGATTTTTCGACAGCTGACTGATCAGCCTTTCCGTACGTTGATTGCTGGCAGCGTAGATTCCGCGCAACATGCGAACATCGCGCGAAGATAGAATGTTTGCGCGTCGGCCGGGCAATAGCCGCTCGGCGTAAGGCTGTAGCGCGGTTTTTACGCCCTTGGGCAGACCCTCGATAATTGGCAAAAATCGCAGAATGTGCGCAATTTGCGCGTGGCTTTCATTTTCCCGCTTTTGCGGAATCGGGCGCTCGGAGACGCCGATAAAGCTGCACAGCGCAGCCGTGAATTGCCTCGGTGCGTCGACAATGTGCTCAAAGCGCAGCACCCGAACACGATCGCTGCCAAAGGCGTCGATATAGGCAGCAATAGTTTGGTCAAAATGACCGGCATTGAGATGTACAATTCCGCTGGGAGTAGAGCAATAATCGGCGAAGGAGCGCCGATCCCACGGCAGTTGCGATATTACATATTTGTACACAGATTGCAGCCAATCGGCCTGCTCTCTTATTAACAGCAACACTTTGGCTCGTGGATGCACCTTGTGCAGGCGCGCTGCCGCTTCCCAAGGGCTCACGACGATGTCGTTCTTCACGCTATCCCAGCCTCCGGGCACGTACAGATAGCGTTGCCAGTTCTCAAGCTCGCCAATTATGCAAATGGATTCCGCAACACTTTCGTCTCGGCTGACGTGAACCTTGTTGGGCGAGGGCTTGTCAGTAGTTGCGGGAATACCTGGGTGCAATAACTGGCTCAGTCGATGAGCGTCGGTCGTTACCTCTGGATGATTTTCCAGGAATCGACCGACAAAAACCGATGCGGCTTTAGGGTAGCCAATATAGAGCACATCCGCTTTGGTAATCGTAGGAATTGGTCTCGTGTCGTTCATCATAGTCGTCAGGATTGGAGCACGTTCGTTCATCAAGCGGGCTTGCGTCTGACCTTCTTAAGCGACACTAGTATGAGCGACCGGGAGTCCTTCGATCACTCTGGCCACCACCATCAACGGAAGCCGCGCGGGGTCAAGATTTATGGAGTTCTCTCGCGATCCCGACGCAAAAAAAGATAATTATACTCACTATGTCGGTATAAATTGTAACCGGCTTCCAATATAGTTGACCACAGCAAGCGATCAGGCTCTCTTTTACTTGCAAAGAACATTTCTGTAAGAAGCGCCCGTGGGCGAAGCGGTGAATCAATCCGTACGTCAGCGAAGAATCGCGACAGCACCTTCTGTTCGAAACCTTCGATGTCGAGTTTCATAAAATCGACGCGGTGAATATCCGCCCGCTGAATCAATGTGGCGAGCGGTTCGCACGCGACGCTTATTGGCGTACCCTGTCCGCCATGAACCTCTGGCGCGAATGAGTGACCGCCAGAATTGCTACCGTCGTTTAATCGCAACGTGAGACTCTCGGTCGTGTCCGCTACTCCAATTTGTTGCGCCTGAATAATCCGCTCAAATCCATTAATGACGATGTTATCCATAAGCACTGAGAAATTCATGGGCTCTGCTTCATAAGCTAATACTCTACCATTCGCACCAACCCGCCTTGCGGCCCAGAGACTATACGCTCCGATGTTCGCTCCGATATCAATGAAAACGCCGCCTTGCGGCAGAAAATTGTTGATTTCGGTTCTTTCCCATACGTCAAAGAGCTGCGGAATAAACGCAAGATTGCCGCCGATGCAATCGGCTGGATCGACAATCATCTCGATATCTTCCCAGACTTTGACGCGGTATCGCTCGTTCCGATGCAGACTGGAAAAAAACGGCTTAACAAAGCGGTTGCTAAGACCGCTTGCATGGGGGATCGGCGGAATATTCCTGGTCAGCTTGGATAAGAGCCGAAAAGAAAGGGGTGCTTCTGAAATTGGCGGCAGCCCAATCATTTTCGGGTACTTCGCGGGTCGAAGCTCATCGGTGAATTGCCCGTCAACGATGGCGGCGCTCTGAAGTCTTGGAATTCCGAACCTTCAGAATCATTTCTTGCGCAGATAGCCGTTTGGATTCTCTGTGACATTGAACCCATAGAGATCACAGTATCGCTCGTCGATCTCGTAATCCTCGCGGCGCTCGGCGAGAAATTCGCTGCTCGCCAATTATGCAAATGGATTCCGCAACATCTTCATCTCGGCTGACGTGAACCTTGTTGGGCGAGGGTTTGTCAGTAGTTGCGGGAATACCTGGGTGCAATAACTGGCTCAGTCGATGAGCGTCGGTCGTTACCTCGGGATGATTTTCCAGGAATCGACCGATAAAAGTTGATGCGGCCTTGGGATAACCAATATGGAGGACGTCCGCACTAGGGTATGTGGTCACGGTATCATGTCTCGCGTCGGTCATTTAGGCCAATTCCAGACGCATTCAGCGACCCGTTGCACGCTGCTGTACTGATCTTGTTTTTCGCTGTGCCGGGCGAGACGAGCGCGGATCATTGCTTGAATATCACGCCGTCGGGTTCATCGTCATGCTTCGAGGCTTCTTGGGATTCAGCGCCGCGAAAGTCTGTTCAGGCGTTTGCGAATTCGAAAGCTCAGGTAGCCGACCACCTGGAAAGTGATTTTTTCGCGGAAATCGCGCAACCGCCACTTCAATGTTTGGAATTCTCTGTTGGAATTCTCAAGCTTGATATTCTGCTGTGCCAGCAATCGCGATGCCCGAGAATTCCACTTTCCCTTGGTGACGATCTGCTCTTGCTCAAGGATCGGCTCCCACACCGCATGGTGGCGCTCACTGGTGACGATATGCTCGAATTCCCAAATCGTGCCGGGTCGACGCAGCAGCGACCGTAGATAGCTGCGTTTCCAGATCGCCAGTCCAACAGAACAATAATATGGTTCGGAAAACGACAGTGAGCGTAGCGGACGTTTATCGAGCTTTCTCCTGAAGAATTCGACAACGCTGCCGACCAGATTCCGCATCACCGGAATCAGACTGACGTAGGACAGATCCTCACGCACCATCAGATCGGCAATCGCGTTCAACTTTGTCCCGTCGACCGGCGACAGAAAGAGAGCATCCTCGTCCATTCGCAGCACATACTCGATGTGATGTGGAAGGCTGTCGAGATAGTCGCCTACTTCGTTACGCCAATCCGAGGCGGCTTTTGCTGCAACTGCCTTAAATCCGTAAATATCGGGATATTTGCTCGTAAAGCCGACGAAACGCGGCCAATCGCAATCGCGCCACATCTTTTCAGCGTTTTGAAAGACGATCTCGAAAATATCGCGCCCGCGATCGGAGCTCGTCACGAGGACGCAAAACCGGCCGCTCGCCGGGCGTGTGCGGTCTTTCCCGCTCTGCGTATGGCTGGGCGCGTCGAGCATCGCCGCTTATGACTGATAGGGACCTATGTGATCTGCGATTAAGGCGGGCCGTGACGCGCTGCCGAGGGACTAAACTACAGCGACGCCGGGCATCGATGTTCGTTCGTATAAGATTTCCATGCTACCGCACGCCGGGTGAGACGAGATCACCCGAACGTACAAATGCTGCGCGTAGCGACGCGGCGGCCGCAGCTAGGCCGCAGCGACTAAGTCAGCGTCGAGCACGACCCGGACCTTGCGGCCGAGCAGATCGAGCAAAATCGCAATCCGCTCGCGTTCCGCCATGCCGTCGAACAAGCCGAGACAAGAGGCGAATGCGCCGTCGAGCACCCGGATCTTGTCGCCGGCGCGAAACGGCGGTCGGTAATTCAGCTTGATGAACCCGTTGGGATCTTCGCGGCTCTTGAGCGCCTCTACGACACCCTCAGGTACCACGGTCGGATCGTCGCCGTTGCAAACGAGTCGAGCGACTCCGACGGTCGAGTAGATCGCGCGCCAGCGTTGCACCGCCGTGTCGATGCCGACGAACAGATAACGTGGGAACAACGGCGCGGCGACGGTCTCGATGCGGCGGGCGTGCCGCCGCCGCTTCAGGTAACGCGGAAAGTAAATCGCGAATCCTTGGCGACTGAGATGCCAAGTCGCCTTCGCCTCGGCGTGCGGCTGGGTATGGGCGACGAACCAGCGCGGATGAAGTTCGACCGTCATGCCGAACCCTCCGTTGTATGATTGATGCGAATCCCCAGCAGCGACGGCACTAGAACGCGTTGCTGGTCGAGCTCATTGGCGACCGCCAGCACCGATTCGCGCGTGGCCTGCAGATCGGTCACGACCACGGCGTCGCATCCTCCGGGTACCGCGGCAATAGATGGCACGACCGGGGTGCCGACGAAGCGGTCGCTCTTGCATTTAGGGTCTACTACCGCGGCAATGGCGATGCCTTGTTCCAGCGCGCAGATCGTTGCGATTTCGGCCAAGTCCGACACGCCGATCAACGCTAGCCGGTTCCAGCCGCGCGCGTGTGCCACCTTGAGCACGGAAGAGCAGTCCTCGCGAGCGCGGCGAAAGAACGAAAACGACGAGGACAAGTATTCGACGGTCAGGCGCGATTTCTCGGCGAAGCCGTGCGGCGTGAGATAATAGGCGTAGCGCCGCGGTGGGACCTGGCCGATCTTAACAAGTCCCTTTTTGACGCAGCGTTTGAGGTAAGCGTTGACCAGACCGAGCGCGATGCCGAGATCGGAGGCGAGCTTGCGCTGGGACTGGGCGCCATCGCGCTCGACCGACTCCAAGAGCCCGAGCACAATCCGGGCGTTATCGGGTTCCTCGTTGCGCGCCGTCTGGGCCATCACCCTGCCCTCCCATCCGCGCAACCAATAGCGCGTTCACGGCGTGAACGTCAAGCTCAATGTTCATATGATGAACATCATAAGTATTTGAAAATAAACAAATTTATTTGCCTGAGGCGACACTGAATAAACTGCGCTCGACCAAACCGCAGATCGCATGCGCCGCCACGATGTGAATTTGCTGGACGAGTGGGGTGTCAGCCGCGGGCGCCGCCAGAAAATGATCACATAAAGGTCGCATCGCGCCATTGGGCGCCGTGCCGGTGAAGCCGACCGTGGTCAGGCCGCTTTCGCGCGCCGCTTTGAGCGCCGCGATCACATTGGCCGAGCGGCCCGAGGTCGAAATGGCGATGAACACGTCGCCCGCCTTGCCTAGACCGCGCAGCTGACGCTCGAATGTGTGATCGAAGCCATAATCGTTGCCGATCGCGGTCAGCACCGATGTATCGGCGGTGAGCGCGATGGCCGGCAGCGGATTGCGATCGAAGTTCAACCGGGACAAAAATTCTCCGGCAATATGCTGGGCATCGGCCGCGCTGCCGCCGTTGCCCGCGATCAAGAGTTTACCTCCAGCGCGAAACGCATCGGTGATCGTGGCGGCGATGGCGTGGATTGCGGCGCGCAATTGCGGATCGTCCGCCGCTCGCGACAGCGTTTCGCAGGAGCGGCGGAAGTGCTCGGCCACCAAGTCGTTTTGGGCGCGCCTATCGACGTTAATTTGATCGCTCACGACCATTTTCCGGGCCTGTGGACCTAACATAGTTTTATTGCGATATGGAAGCCCGTCGGGGCGCTCATGCGGCGCGCGGGCTGTCAAGAAAGCTGCAACCGATGCGAACTGCCGACCATCCGCTTAATGCCGATGGCATATGGTGCGAAATATTGACGAAAGGCACACCCGGCCGGGTGGCGCTGTTTTTGGACAGGGACGGCGCGGTGGTCGAGGAGACCGCATACCTTTGCCGGGTCGCCGACATCGTCATGATCGACGGCGCCGCGGCGGTGATCGCCGCCG